>ENA-OVFO01000553-OVFO01000553.1-human-gut-metagenome-genome-assembly--contig:-NODE-553-length-19084-cov-4.056703_pt1 | contig 19084 bp, 20 predicted proteins | sample MGYA00237761_ERZ505401 | MGnify/ENA primary metagenome ERZ505401 (study PRJEB26158, sample SAMN06016330) | human gut metagenome | biome: human gut; feature: ankylosing spondylitis patient; material...
CTCCCCCTGAATTGGGGGCAAATCGACGTACTTTATAACGGTCTTTTCCTCGACTGTTTTACGCCCGATTATAAAGCCTATACCTACAAGAACTATTGTGCAGAGTACTCTCTTTAGTAAGTCCATATCGTGTCCTGCGGGAGGGTTTTAGAAGCATCTACGTGGATAAAATTCCCGTCGATGCCTATCCTCCGGATCCGCAATGCAATGGCTGCCTGGAGGATCTTCATCCGATTGGGGCCCGAGGCACACCGGATGTCCACTGCCAAACCTTCGGTGTGAGCACTGTTGCCGGACCGACCTTTTGCCTTATCGTGTTCTTTGGAACGATAAGCACAATTGAGGACGAGGGGGATGCCTGCCTTTTCGCGGAGGTCATCCAGTAGATCGAGAAAATCCTGGTCCATGTCTTCAATGGAGCAGGACGGGTTGCATCGCTCGAATTCTTCGGGCTTAAAATACTTACTTGTCTTCATGGCATTCAAAGTCTATTTGAGTTTTCTTGCTGACCGATCTCTCCATGTATGACCGGAGAGCTCTGAATATGGGGTGATTGGAAATTATAGCTGAGTTTTCAAGAAAACTCCAGAACTCTGTTCCGACGATGAAGGCAGCGAAGAAGTTGGCAAGGTTGAGACCCCCCAAGTTCGGGAGGACATGCACGTCAAGCATGTAAGCCATGCCAATACCTATAATGCTGAGTCCCAACTTCCAACCCGTGTCCCACATTTTCTCGCTCTTGAACACATATTTTTGATGGGCTCGTTTGTGACGTTTGTAGTCAGCAATATTTCCAGTTATGAAGTCGACGATAATGGCAATACAGACACAGAGGATAAGGACCTGGACCGGAGCTAAAAGCCCCCAAAACCCTACAATGCTCCCGCATATCCATTTTCCCGCTCTCATGACTTCATCCTCCATATCTGTTAAACTTATAATTTATTACGTCCTATAATCATTTTACGAGACGGGGACTCCCTGTATTCAGTACATGGAGTCAGTAACTGCAGAGCTTTAAGGTGATTTATAGCCTTCTCGAGGTAGGCTTCCCCGATGTTCCGTGCTTCGTTCGAGCTACGGATGATGATGTTGTCTTCTACTCGAGTGCTGAATTCGCCATCTTTGTACCTCACCCCGAAGGCAGTGGGGTTGATTGGATTGTTGACGATGAATCGGGAATACGCAATGTATGCAATGGCGATCTTGAGTCCTTCGCTTCGACCATCCCCTGAACAGTCACCATCATAATACCCGCCCTCCATGGCGGCAGTGTACTGATCTTTTGTAATGGTTACGTCCCCGTATTGGAAAGGACCGGGGCCGGAAAAGTCTGTCTCGTCGAGCCATCTGTAGAGATTGGCTCCTATGGCATCCACCAGTCTGAGAGTCTCAGCCTCCCGGATATATGGCTCCAGTCTGGCCGGATCGTTGATGTTCTCGGCTATCGGCCGAACATTCCGAAGGTCGTTAGAGTTGAGTATCATCGGGCATGAGTTTTATAATCTCCTCGTCGTAAAGCCCATAAATGAGCTTGAGCATGTTTCTCTTCTGAACAGTGGAGAGCATCTGGTCCCGGATAATCTCCAGTACCTGAGTCATGTTGTCCTTGCCAATTCTGTCTGCTATAGACTCGCCGGCATTGTAAGTGAGAGACTGAATAGCGAAGTCGGGATTTTCCAAAGGAGCCCACCAGTACTCAAAGATCGATACGAAAGTCTCCTCCAGCTGCTGACGCTCCCGGACTGTAACAGAGTTGTAATACTTGTAGGCATTGGTCATGAGATCAGCCCCAAAGTTAGCCCCCACGTCAACAGCTCGAAGAATGGGAGGCTGCTTGAAGGCTTGACCAATGTTCTCCGGGATGACTCTCTGCGTTACTTCGAATGCTTTGTCATAGTTCTCCCCGGAGAACCTTATGAACTGGGGCACCTCATCTTTGGACTTGCACTGTATGTACCACAGTTGAGAAGTGTTCTCGTCTCCTTGAAACTTGTTGAGCTCTTTCTGGGTCTCATTGACTTGGGACTGATCTTGAGTCTCGTCCTTGATGTCTACCAAGATCCCAGCTGACAAGAAGTTGGAGCATGCGTTTCGACCGGCTACATTGGCAAGTGCTTCCTCAGTTCTCATGTCTGTCATCTCAGCGATGAAGATGGGGATCGGGTAAGAGGGACTGCCTTCAGAGTCTCCGGAAAAGTAGAGGATCTGGCCATTGTAGTTGTCCCAGCCGCCAGCCTCTTCTACTTGATTGAGGATGACCTCCGGGTCCGGGTTGAAGAGATGAAACCACTCAATATCAGACGGCGACCACCGAGACCTCGTCTTGTCTCGGCGACCCCAATCCGGATGGTATGCCGTACGGCCAATGAACCCATTGTCGTCAGCCTTCGCAAGTCGGAGAGACTCGAACGGAATGTGGTGGATCGAACTGACACGGAAGTTCATATTGTAGTTAACATGGATGGCGAACCCATGCCATAACGTAAAGTCTTTGCAGACCATGCGGAGGATCTTGTCGAGCTTCTCCCCTTCTTTGTTGACCCGCAATTTGTAGATGCCGGGGTCCTTGAATCCATGACCGTATACGAAATCATTGTATATGTTCAAGCAGGCATTGCCTGTCTTTGAAGCCTGAACAATCTCGCTGACTGTCTGTGGAAAGTCATTGGTATCTCCGTATGTTTGGATGCCGTATTGTCTCCAGTCCCGGGATTCGAACTGAGGAGCTGATTTGATCTGTGCAACTTTCATACTGGCGTAATTTTAATAGTAGGAGGGACGGGAAGCGACCCCGTCCTATTACCAGTCCTATTTGGACCCTCCTTTTTTGGCCCCCTTCTTGGGAGCCTCCGAAACGGGATTGACTACCCTGTTGTAAGCCTCTTCGATCTCCTCGGCAGACATTTGCGAGTCTGCATAGGCTTCTTTGATGGCTTCCAGATCCATCCCGGCGTCGATGAACTCCTTCACTTCCGTGTCGATGTCGGCTGTCTTCTCCTCGGGCTTCTCCTCGGGCTTCTCCTCGGTCTTCTCCTCGGTCTTCTCCTCGGCGGATGCCGAGTCGAGAATGGCATGGATTGCCTCCATGGCTTTGGAGTACTCATCGAGCTTGGCGTTCAGCTCGATCTGTTTCTTGTTCAGCTCTTCGAGTTCGGCTTTGACAGAATCGATCTGCTTGCTCAGAACCTGAGCCTGACGCTTCTTGATTTCCACGTCCTTGTCCGGCATCTCCTTGCCATAACGAGACATGAATTTCTCCAGTCGGTCGTTCAGGTCTTCGGGAACTCGGGTGAAGTATGAGAGTGCATCCTTGTTGAATGCGATGTGGTACAAACAAAGGTCCTCCGTGATGTTCCTCGGGGTGAGGATCTTGCTGAACTCTTTGTTGATCGGGTCATGGAGCAGAGTACCTGCTCGAAGTTCGTAATCGGGGTGTGCTACGTTTTTCATTTGTTGTTCTGTTATTCGTCTTAATGCTAAGTCGGCTTCGATCAGGCAGAAGCCGCATCGGGAAACTGACTTATTCAAAAAGTATCGAGAAAGTTCATCTACTTCTCGATGGAGAGCGGGGTTCTTTTCCAATTCCAATGTATGGGCCCGATAGGCTTCGCCTTTCAGGGACCCATACTTGGATTGGTAAGCTCTCAGTCTTTCGAGCATGTCAGTCATAGCCGTTACGAGTTAGGCGTTCCGGCGTATGTGGTGAGAATTACTACGTATTCCCCGTTGACATAATCCTTACGGATGTCTGTGTCAACGATACTTGCTCCCCAAGTTGTTGCAGTTCCAACCAAGCCCTTAGTGTACTGAAGAACGGGAGGATTTGCAGCTGCTTGGCCAGCGTCGTTCAGGAATACGTAATTTGAAGGAAGACCGCACCCGGGGAATGCCTCTGCTGGCTTGGTGGAAGTTGGCGCAGGAGGCATGGTAACCGTTCCGGAGACGCTGGTACACGAGGACCTCTGCAGAGTGAGTGGCACGTCGTTACCAATTTTAGCCTGGCCTTCCGACGGGTAAAACCGCAGGATAGCCGGTACAGTACACTCCGTTCCGCCAGCCAGGAGACCGTCAACCATGAGGACAGTGGTGGCTTCGTCCGTGTTGAAGAGGCTCATCGGGAGCGAACCTTCCTGAGCGATGGTGCCGTTGGCCAGAGTTACCTGGTATGCGACGCCGTCGGTCATTTCGGTAGTGACAGTGATTTCGGTGAGCTCCAGACCCGAGTCCCAGCCATACACCTCGTACTTGGTGTCCCCGTTGTCTCCGGTGTCGTTGTTCTCGACGATAGCGATGACGCGGGCATTGGTCAGGCCGTTTACGAACTTCTTGGCTGCTTCCGACTTCTTGAAGATTCGGACGACCACGTTGTGCTGGTGGGTCTTGAGATACGTGCCAGCATTGATGGTGTCCGAGCCAACTGTTGCGTTGGGCAGCGAGTCGACTTCGTAACCAGTGGCGCCGGCCTTGAGGATGAGCGAAGAGATAACGTTGTCAGTTACAACAGACTTCGATTTGTCGACGTCCGAGTAGCTGAGGAGAATCACCCTGGCGGTGGTGCCGGCGATTGCCGGCTTACCACACACCTGGTTGATGAATCCTGTTTTGATTTTAGAACAATCAAGTCCTGCCATTTTCTTAGATTTTTGAGGATTAGATACCTACCGAGAACAGATCCGGGTTAGTGAGCTTGGCATCCGCCCGACCCATGAGTTCTACGTAGACTACGCGGTCTTTGTACTCGTACCAGATCCGCATCTTCTCGAAGCTGTCGATTGCGTCAACACCTATGCCAAGCACGCTCTTCGAGGTGAAGAGGATTCGATGGGGATTGTTGAGCTTCGTGCCAGTGTCTTCCGACGTAGCGATGATCTTGTCCCAGATGGGCATTGCGATGACAGGGATGCCATTGAAGCTGAGAGCCTCCATGCCATTCAGCAGAGCCAAGCGAGCCGACTCGAGGCAGCAAGCGTCCATAAGAGACTGCTGATAGGCATCGTAGACAGACTGGGTAACGAGGATAAATTTGTCAGACTGCTGACGGAGCAGAAGCGGGGCACTGAACACGACCGACTGAATGTATTCCTTGGCCTTGTCCGGAGTAAGCTTCTGAGCTGCGTAAGATGCCCCGGCATTTTCCGTAATTGTTGCTCCGCGCTGGGACGGATTGGCTGTAACCTGCGTGGTAATCTGTTTCCAGAAACCGTTGATGATGGTGAAGAATTTCAGGTCGAGACCGTCCGTAATGATACCATTATCGGTAACATTCTTGGCGTCCTTGTCGTTGAACCAGAACAGGCGGTACCAGAAGTCCATGATGGAGCGCTCCAGAACCTCGATGACGATGTTCATGTAGTCCGTGTCCGTGAAGTCCGGAATGTCGACGCCGGTGCGGAGAGAGTAGATAGTTGCCGACTGCTGAAGGTCAGTGTAACACTGGGACAGGAGGATCTCCCAGATGCCGGGTTCCCATTTCAGCTTGCGGGTGTTGATGTTCCACGGCTGAGGAGTCGGGTTACACCCGGTGTTGACAACGCCGACCATGCCACCCTCACCGATGTAACCCACCTCGGTGTTAGTGACGATGTCGGGGAAGACTGTGTGAATGGAGTTGATGTCAGGACCCTGAATGGTGTCCTCCATAATCATCTCCGAGATTGCCTGAATGACCCGTCCACAAAAAGTGAACTTATCCATGTCGAGGAGTCCGCCGTTTTTAACTGCCATAGTTCTTAAAGCTTTTGAGTTTGACTACTTGAGGATCTTTTTTGCAGCGTTGACCTTCTGGAGCTTTTCGCGAGCTTCGTTCTTGAGGTCAGCTGCCGAGGGTTCGGGCTTCTTGCCTCCTGGCAGAACCGTCTTGCGGTTCTTCGGGCGGTAGTTGCTACCACGGAGGTTGCGGAGTTCGTTCTCCTGCTCCTCGATGAGGTTCGTTGCCTCGTCGAGCATCGCCTCCAGTGCTGCAACGCGGTCCTCGAGAGACTCGGTGTCCTCCATCTCGATGCTGGTGACGATGTTGTCCTCGACAGTAACCACCCGACCGTCTTCCAGAACTACAGTGCCCGACGTCTCGCCATTGGCGAGAGTTGCCTCTACACCTTCGGCCAGATTGTCCTCTTCACCTACGGTCTGGAGAACGACCTGACCCTCAGCATCCAGATAGTCGAAGTTGGCGGGAGCGCCTTTCTTGCCATTCCGGAATGCCTTGACTTTGCTCATGAATTTTTCATAAGCGCTTTTTTCGTTTTTTGCCATAGCATTAAAAATTTGGTTTGTGTTGTATGAATTGATTTTGGAAATGAATCCCAAGTCAAGAAGTGATTTGGCATCATGGATGCGTTCCTCATGCATGACATTGCGGAGCCGTTCCCGGTCCTGACCTGTTCTCTCGACATACACGTCAAGAATAGCCTCCTCCTCCAGAGCAAGCTCCTCGGCAATGCTACGAGCATCGTCGGAAGTGAGCCAATCCCCGACCGGCATGTATACCCGATGGATGAGTGCCCGGCAGTTCCGGTTTGCCGACCTGTTCTCTGCCGGAGCTGCCAACAGGATGCACACTGCCATCGAGTGGCATCCCCCGACAATATTTGTATATATCGTCCTCCCGCTCATGCGAAGGAGGTCGTAAATCTTGAAGCCCTCCTCAACAGAGCCACCGTCACAGTCGATGTTGATGCATACCTCCTGTTCGTCGGGGTATTCATCAAGTACCCGGCGGAAGGTCTCCACGGAACAGATCTCTGAGGTACCGCCCCAGAGTTCCATCATGACCCGATTCTCCTCGGAATCGATTGCGCCTTTTAAGTTGATGAATATCATGTGCCAAATTATTTCGATACAAATATAATTATTCCTAATAAATATTGAAATACTATTTGTGCTGGACTATTTAAAAATTAGCCCGGTCCTGAATCTGCACGTAGTTAGCATCTTCCCTCCGAATATCTTCGATTGTAGCAATCACTCTCACCTGGCCAAATGCTTTCTGGATTGCCCTCTCCATGTCAAGCCGGTTCATGGGCTCTGACGTCTCAGCAAATGACCGGAGAGCATATCCCCCGTCCGATCCAACTTTAGTGAACGGTACTCCGCCACCGAGTTCGTTTATGGCTGACAGGAGAGGAAGGAACATACGGCTCGACTTCTTATTAATGATGGTTTCGCCTCCTTCCGCCTCAATGTGCACTCCTCCAGCGGCATGACTGGGTCCCTCAATGTATTTACCTCTTGCGGCTTTCGGCAGAGGAGCTGCCCAAAGAGCTGCCATCTGAACTGCTCCCAAAGCCGCAGCTGCTGCAATGAACGGTATAGCCATAGGGAATCCCATTTTAGCGGATGCCATGATGGAGATGGCAGTATTGATGCCAATCTCAAAGGAGCCCATTGCCCTCTCTCGGATAGCTTGCTCCCGTTCGATTTTGGCCAGTTCCTTCTCCTTCTGTTTCTTCATCTTGATTTTCTTCTCGTTGTACTGGGCTTCTGTGATTTGGCCATTAGCGTACATATTTGCCAAAGCCTGTTCCTCCCGGCTGTACTGTTCCTCTACTTCCTGAACCCGTCGCTCTCCGAGAGCATTTGCCAGATCGTTGAAGGCATTGGCGAAGCCGGAGGCCATTTCTGCATACTCCTGGAGCTTCTCGATCCTCTCCTCCCACAGAGCTTCCTCGTTCTCGGCCATCTCGAGTTGGATCTGAGCAATGGCATCCTCGTTTCCTTGAGCTGCTGCCAACTCGGCCTCCAGATACCTTTTTCGGATCTCATACTTGGACTTGTGATTTAACTCGGCTTGAGCGAGCTCCTTGTCGAGGTCCATTTGCTGGAGACGAAGATTGTTGGCTCGGAGCTGGGCCTCCTGCTCATAAGTTTTCTCCCCGGCAGCTTTCCGGGCTTCAATTTGTTTCTGGAGCATTTCGTTCTCCAGTTCCAACTTCTTCCTCTCGTTGTCCGCTGCCTTTGAGAGGTCCTCAGCATACTGCTCATCGAGAGCTTGATTGAACCTATCAAGTTGCTGTTTGGTAGCGTCATCCCGGATCTTTTTGATTTCGTCCTGGAGGTTTTGCTGGATCTGTTTCTCGAGCTCGGCTCTGTTGACCAAGAACTGCTCGTAAGCTGCATACTCCTTCTGGTATTCCTCCTCGCTCATACCCCTCACGAATTGGGGAGGCTGAATGTTGGCCAGCTCCTTCATGGCATCCTGGTACTTCTGAGTCACCTGAGCAATCTGCATATCGACTGTGCCTCCGGAAGCTACAGCCAATATGTTTGCTCTCACCCCCGCAAGGTAGTCATTGAGCTGTTTGGCTTGGTTCTCGTAGAACTGCTTGTCAGACCGAGCCATGGCATTCAGAGCCGTCTGATACTCCTTATTAGTAATTTTGCCGTGAGCTTTCTGGAGAGCCAGACGTTCCCGGGCTCCATCCTGAGCTGCCTTGTAGAGCTTTTTCTCATACTCCATCCGGATGGCGATGCTCGTAGACTGGAATGTTGTTTGGAACCTGAGATAGTCTTCCCGGATCTTCTGCATGGCTTCCGAGTTCTTCAAAGCAACCTCCAGAGCCTTATCGGCAATGGCCTGCTGAGCCTCCCGGTTGGCTATTGCAGTCTCAAGAGCCAAGTTGGCAACTGCGGCTCCTTCATTCTCGATTGTCCGGAACAGTTCCTGGAATCGACCTTTCAGGTCATCGAGTTCCTTTTTGGCTTCCTTGTATTTGTCCAAGCTTCCGGACCACGTGTTGAGCTCTTCCTCCTTGGCTGCAATCACCTTCTTCAAGGAGTCGAACTCATCCATTGCAGCCATCTGTCTTTGACGAGCTGCATTCATTTCAATCTCGCGGAGCTTGTTGGCTGTTTTAAGCTGAGCTTCGGCGATCTGTTCCGACGTGGCATGATTGGCTTTGAGATTTTCTACTTCTCTCTTGCCCCGGATCTCCTCGGCTTTGGACAGAGTATTTCGTTTAGTCTCGATCTGATCCAGTACGTATGTGGAGGCTTCGGCAGCTCGGTTGTATGCCTCCATTGCCCGTGTTGCTCTCTCCTGAGCTTCCGTATTACTGTTAAATGCGTTCGTAAGAGCAACCACTCCAGCTACCAATCCGCCCACTGCCGCTGCCACCAACACAACAGGATTGGCAGCTAAAGCCGCGTTCCAAAGCCATGTGGCAGCTGCTGCTGCTTTGGTGAGTATATTGCCAGCTCCCTGAACGGCATTCTTAGCAGCTATAGCTTTTGTCTCGGCGAGAGTCTGGTTGATGCCAACCAGCTGAACCAAGTTGGATGCAGCACGATACGTGGCTTCGGTCTTGGAGAGAGCTGCTTGGAGAGAAGACAAGGAGGAGAGAGCCGTGATGATGGTTATCATCTTCGTCATGGTAGCATTGAGCTCCTCGTTCTCGCTCCCCAGTACCTGAGTGGCTGTGGTCCATAAACCGTAGACGGAAGTGATTGCCGAAGTTGCATCCGTGACAGCGACCAGTGTGTCAATTCCTCGTCCAGTCTGGTCGATGGCTGTATTGACCGTGTCCTCTGCCGCCTTGAGCTCACCAGCTCGCTTGACCATCTCCTTGAAGGATGCTGAACTCGTATCCCCGGCTTGAGCCATCCGGATCAGAGTGTCTGTCAAGTCGTTGAGCTCCTGTTTCAGGTTATCCGTTGCCTTCTCGTAGTTACCAACGGATCGGCGATAGTCCCCGAGTGCCTCCTCCTGAGCTTTGAGCTCCTCAGTGGTCTCTGCAATACGCTTTCCGAGCTCGGCTTTACGAGCTGCGTCCTGCATCGAATTGCCCAACTCTGCAAACTCGGCATTGTCCAAAGCCAACTGAGTTCTGAGCTTGTTCAGACTGGCCTCCTGTTGGTTCTGGAGCTTAATGTTATTCTGGATTTGCTTCTGGTACTTATTCGCCTCGCTGTTGATTGCCTTGATCTGGTTGTCAAGTGCGTAGTATTCTTGGGCATTCTCCTCGGTCACTTTGCCCAGAGCCTTCTGTTGATCCCTCAGCTCCTGGGACCGGAGTTTCAATTCGGCTAACGTCTTGAGGGCATCCTCAGCTGTTACCCGGACATTGTAGATTGTACTTTTCTGTTCTTCGGCCATATCACATTCGTATTAGGTCCACTTTGGTTATCTTTCCAGCTTGGAAGTTGTTTATCTTCGAGACGTAGAACCAGAACCCATGCTCTTCCAGCCATATCGGGTTGAACAGGTCCAGGCTTTGGATGTCGAGCGAGTCCAAAAGAATTTGGGTCTGTAGGATCTTCGGTCTTTTGAGTATATTGTTGATGAGCTTGTCGTAGTACTTCGGAACGTAGTAATTCAAATTTTTGAAATATGCCGTGTATAGTCGTACTCGGGTAAGAGTGTAGCCTACACTTACCTGGGGCCACATATAGCCAGACTTATTGATGTGGACGACCATCGGCTTACTGAGAGCATTGTACTCCCAAGTCGTCTCGGTCATTTCTCCGTTCTCCATCCGACCTCTATTGATGGTCCAAATCGGGTAGTTAGCAAGTGTGTGGGTCTTGCCCGTACTGTCCTCGTCATAGAGAGTTTGGTTGAGTCCTGCCAAGAACCCAATTTGGAACAGGAGTTTGGTGGGCTGGAGGTTGACGTCCGGGATGCTGAACTTGTACGAGTCAGTAACGTTGTTATCTTTGTTGTCCTCCAGCTTTATCTCGTTGGACTGGGCATAGCCGGACAACTGGAAGGTAAGTTTTGTGTCCTTACCTTTTATCAGCTTGTCAGACCAATTCTTCCCGGACGAGCTTCGTCTGTTGTAGAACTCCTGAACCGAGTATGCTCTTGCTACTTTGGTGGCGGAATTCACGTCGATGGTCAGCCCGAACAGCTGGAAGAAAGCTTTGACTATGTCTCCCAAGCTCTTGAACCCAGTCGAGGCCAGGAGGTCATAGGTTAGCCCGGGCTGGGGCTTATCCCCCGGCGAAGTTTCCGGAACGGGAGGAGCAGTAATGCTGACCGGGAACCTCATGTCATACTGATTGACAGAGGGATTGACTGTGGCGAGAGATCCGGACACCAGGATGTGCTCTCCTGCCTCCATCGGAATGTCGACCGAAGCGCTGCCGGAAGATCCAGACAACCAGGATCTGGTCAACACTATAGCCCTGGTCCCGTCGTTCTTGTAATGGGTAACTCGGACTGCCACAGAACCATTCCGGATGACAGAAATATTGGACCATGAGAAGCTGAACGTGATGGTCGTGTCCCACAAAGTCATCCAGCTGAATGTTCCTGCTACAGTTCCCATCGTTAAACGTCCGGCGACCGGGTCACTGAGAGTTACTCCAGGGTAGCCTTGCCATATCACCCCGACCGCAGTGCCAATCGGGGGATCCTGAATCCAGCCAGTTCCGGATGCTTTCGGAGCATTGGGGTTGTCTGCCAAAACGGGGTAGGTGCAAGGCAAAAACATTTCACTCCGGTCAACTGGATCCACGTCAGTCTCGAGACTGTAGCCTGCTCGGTCGAAGATCCACGTTACGAGGTCATACCAGTTGAGATGGGGATAGAACTTGTCCAACTCCCGGACTTGCCTGATTGCCTCCATGGAGATCGGGGGGACGTTCGGGTTCTTCTGGAGAGTTGCATATAGCCAAAAGTACAGGACTTTAGATTCCTCGGGGCCGGAGAGGTGTCGCTCGGCCTGTCCCATTGTGTCCGTGTACCACTTGAGGAGAAACATGCCAGTCCCGGGATCCTTCGCGTCAGTGTTGTTGAGGGTGTCTAACAAGTCAGCGGTTGCTCCGAGAATCTGGATCCCGATTGACGTGTCAGACACGTCTACGATGTTCAGCACTGCTCCCGCCGGGGATATGAGTGCTCCCTCATAGAATAGCTGGCAAGGGAACTTCATGTATGGCACATACGACCCCGAGCCAATTACAAAACTGAATTGGAATGCTTGCTCATTATGGGTCGTCCTGGGCAGACTGATCCGCTGGGAGTACGAGGCATTACGGTCTTTCAGCTCAGCCAGGTTGTTGATCTGGTAATTCATCGCAGGAGCATCCAGCGGGAGGTCCAGTGACCAGACCTCGCCGTCAATGCCCTTCATTAGCAATTCGTAGTTCATATTACCACTGAGTTTGTTCGTCAATAAGCTGGAACTCGTAGCTAACAGTGTTCCGGGGAGCTTTGGTGTCCCAAGTCAGATCAGTATCATCTACGAGGACTCGTTGCCATACGCCAATTTGATAGTTGTAAACCTGGACCAAAGGCGAGAGAGCAATTCCTTTGAGCAAGTTGAAGTCGTTCTCATCAAGCTGTTCTGCTCCGGCTTGAACTATGTTCTTAAACTCCGGAGCTAACTCGCCTCTCGTCTGTGAGGCATAGGGGTCTCTGGAATTCGCTAATACGTATTGGTCTCCCCGGTCAACCTCCTGCGTATACTTCTTGTGTTGCTCAAACATGTAAGTGTCCCATCCGCCTTTCTGGTTTATCCAGCGAATGTAGAATGGGTTGCAAGGTACCTCTGTATCGACGTAACGTATATGCCATTTGTCGGAGTTCAAGGGCAAATTGCGATTTCTGACAATAACGTAGTCAGCACCATCTGTCAATTCTCCATCGAACTCAAGGACAAACGGAATGTTGACTCGGGGGGATATCTCCATTGTCCTGAAAATTGTAGTCCCCGTATACATAACATTCACTTCCATGGCTGATTGCATGTTTACTGATATCGACCCCTTAGCAAACAGGGTTAGGAAGTTAGGGTATCCAAAATACTTCTTAACATATAGTCGTCTGTCCCCGTCAGGAACCCGGTCCGTCAACACAAATCCTACGGGCCTTTTGGAGAAGTTGACGTTGTGTCCCCGGGGTCGTACTCCTCTGGAGGCATACCGGACATTGAAATCCTGTTCGCCGATGCCTCTGTATGCGTATGCCGATATGAGGTTGTAGTCAATGCCAAAACCTATGCGATTGTTAACATACGGGAATGTTCTGGAACGATCCCGGAACCCAGCTTTAGCCAAGAAGCTGAGATCGTACTTCTTAGTCGGCCCGAATCCCGAGTCTCTGTGGATGTCGATGCTTTCAGTTAGTGAGTTCGCTGCTTTAACTGGACTGGGACTATAGGTGATGAAGTTTTGGCCGTATGTCAAAGCCATGTTGTTCAGTATGACCTTCACTCCAGCTGTTGCTCCTTCTTTCCCGGCATAGATGGTCAGTACTGTATTGGGATGTCGGACGTTCTCGGTAGTCGGGACTTGGACACTCCATGTCATGGAGGAAGTAATCGTGAGATCGGTCGTAGCAACTTTAACTACCCCGTGTCCTTCTGCATTTCCTTGGTACAATGCAACCGTAAGTGAGGTTGCTACGTTCGCTGTACCAAAACCAACCCGAAAAGCATACCATTCCCCAGGTACCATCCTACGGGGTATTACGAACTCTCTGAACCAGTTTTGACTCGTGCCGCCACTGTTATCAAATACTTCTGACGGCTCATTGTCTATAATGTTCAACGAGATCATATTGTCCTCGTCGAAGTTTTGGGTCTCGACCTCGAGTCCAAGTGTGGAGTCGTCAGTCTCAACTGGTATTTGCGAATATGCTGAGTACAGGGAGTCGTCAGCCGGTTGATTTGTAATTGCCATATCGCGTTATATTATATATCCGTGGTCCATATTGTTGTCAGGAGTGAATGCCTCCTCAATGAGGACCTCCATTGTCTTGTCCAAATGCTGAGCCAGGTACTCCTCGAAGTTGTCCGCAGGAGTGTCAACCAAGTCAACGTAAATGTGATTGCGGTAAAGCTCTGAGCCTTCTCGTTTTATCTTCCATGCAGTGGCATTACCAAACCGGACCAGGTCCTTTGGGTCCGAGAAGGTGATGCCTTTGAGCTTTGCCCACTCCATGATTATCTGCCCCAGATTGGCGGGGATCTTTCCAGGACCTCGACCCCGGATGAGAGTGTAGAAGTAGTTCGGAGCTTCGATTGTTCCCCAAACTGTTTCACCTTCCCGTCCCGTCTGGACTGTTATCTGAGCATAGGTTCTGCCGGAGGCTTCCTGCCCGGCGTCCTGTGATGCCCGGATGATCTCGTCCCTCATCTGGGTGAGACCCTCAGCCAATATCTGTTCCAGCTCTACCGCCATCTGTTTCTGGGTTTGCGAGCATTGGCTTTCTGCTGAGCCTTACGCTCCAGTTCCTTGTTCAATCGCTCACGGAAGAGGTGACTCTGCAAGTTGGTGAAAAGGAGGTTGTACACCTTCCCGTATTTCCACTCCAGAATCTCATCCGGGTCCTTCGAGTAGTCCTTGGCCAGTGCAGTGATGGTAGCCATCTCGCCAACCACCATGGAGAATTGGGCAATGCCGGCTGCCTTTTCCTCAGCACTGGGCTCGTACTTGAGCTCCGTCTGTTCTCGTTCGATCCAGTATTTAATGCCCATGAGAACCTCGTACCAGTACTCGACAATTTCTGAGGTGTTCCTCAGACTCCATTTGACCCCAAGACATTGCATTCCTTCCTTCATCTTGTCGATGTCAGTCAACTCCTTGTCGGTGATAATCCGGCCAAGCTCTATGCGTTGGCCGAATGTCATCTGACCGCCTTGTATGTCGATTCGCTGTATCATTTTATGTAGCAGTGTTTGAGACTCCAGTATGGTTCTGGAATGTCCCTGACCTCCATTAAACTGACTACGTACTCAGTCCCGTGGCTAAGGTCAGGATACGTCACACTCGACTTCTTCCACCCGTCCTCTTTGGTCCATAGATTGTTCTTAACAATGTCGCCAGTTTCACCAATAAAGCCTTGTGCAACAAAGTTCTCTGTTTCCGAGATGGCGAATACCAATAACGGGAGACCCTCTGAAGTGAGCAGAGCTTGTACACATTCCGGGGGATAGACCGGCATGGGCAAGTCCTGTCGGTCAAAGAATAGAGTGTGCCCCGATAAGTCAAATCCGGGCTTTACCACTTCAAGGAGGGGACGCCAGATTTTGTCCTTGTAGGCATCCAAGCACCAGTCCTGTTTGAAAGTGAACTCCAGTCCGACACTTACTTCGTTGGCGTCGAACCTGGCAGACGGGTACAACACCCGAACGGTGTTCATGATTTCCGGATATTGCTTGACCAGCTGAGAGGTCTTGAGCAAGTAGAGGAAAGGCCTGACCATCTGCTCCTCGATTTGGCTCTTCAACTCCAGTCGTCCGATGGTGGGCGAGTTCTTGCTAAACTTCGTGTCGCCTTTGTAGGCATCGTTGGCCATAGGCTCGAACTTGCAGAAGTAAACCTGCATGATGGTACGCTGAGTGGGGTAGCCCCGATATGGCGTATCATAGTAGCCAGTGGTGGGCTCCTCAACATAGACGAAGTCGGACGAGGTCCGATTGCCGTCCGAGTCTGTCACGAACCTCTCCATCGTGTCCACTTTGACGTTCAGCATCCGAGCCTGGTCACACTCAAAGACGGCCAGAGGGTTGATCATCTTGACCATGTTGCGGATGAGGGTTATGATGTCCAGTATCATCGTTTTGCGGGAATTATGATTTTGGCGGACTTCATGCCAGTCGCCTTCGGCTTTATCTCAAATATCATTCGCATGATGAGCATGTCCAGGAAGTCTGGTGACCTGCCGAGGAGCTGCTTCATGGTGTCCTTAGAGATGAGCTCTCGCTTCTGCTCAGCGGAGTTCGTGTTCTTGGACTTGAGGACTGTCATCTCCTGCTTTATCTTCTCCTGAACTTCGGGGGAGCAGACGATGTGGATCTGGCGCTTGTTGATAAGCTCCGCCAGCTTGAATGCGCACTCCGACTTGATATTGTTGTACGTCTTGGAGTCAATTGCTGATTGTCCTCCGTGAAACTCCCGGATGCCTTTCAGGTAGCTCTCCAAGTAGAACCCAAGTCCATCAGCGTCAGAGACGATGCTGGACCGGGGGACTTTCAGACCGGTGGCCAATTTGGCGATCTTCTCCTCCATCTCCTTGCCTTCCGAGAAGCCTTTGGCGATGGGGATCCGACAGACCATGCCGTCCCAGGTTCCAACCACCCAACTGTCTCGTCCTTTCCCGGCAAGGTCAGTGCTAATGAACCGATTGCCCGTCGGGAGTACGAACTCATTGCTGAACATGTCGCACACTGCATCATAGTCGACCAGCCAATTCGGGTCGTCGTCATACTCCCAGTTGCCAAATACCAATCGCTCGATCTGCGATTGAGTCAGGTTCTGGAGAAGTCCTTCAATGTATCTGTCCGGGAGAGTCTTGTTGTCCTGGGGCAGAGCTTTAACAAACCGACGCCAAGGAGGCAACTTGTTCTCTTTCCATGGCTTGTAGTAGTCCGTGTAGAGGAAATTGTTGGACGGGTTGCAGGTGATGAGAAGTTTGGGAGCCAGCTTGTAGACGTCGTTCTTCCATCGACCGATGGAAGCCTGGAGGTTGGTCTTCGCCTCGCGGATAAACTCGCCACCCTCTTCGATCCATCCCCGAGTCATCTGCATGGAGCCGAACCTCTCGTACAGGGGATCACTGGGGTTATACTTGGCGTCGATCAGGTAGATGCGGCTTTTGTTGTACAGTTCGAAGAAGTTGTATTGACCATTGAAGTGGTAGTAGTTCTCCGTGATGCCCCAGTGGGTGAATACCTCGTAGATGGATGGGATGGTGTACCGGACCAAATCTGCTGCTGTCTTACGCGCAATAAAATAAAAGGTCTCCGGGTAGGTGAGGGCATCGCCGGCTATCAAGGAACACCCGAGGTAGGATTTGCCAGCACCTTTCGTGCCGGCATACAGAATGTCAGTGACCGAGTCATCAAGCCATAACCGAGCCACTTCCTTCTGCTTCTCGTTGCCTTTGGTGTCAAATTGAAGCCGGCGTCCCATTTTATTTTACCTCCATTCCTGTTATCTGTTCGAGAGTGATGCCTCCCGTCAGGTTGACATTGGTCTTGCGTCCTTGAAGAACCTGGATGAGACTGGCAGCGTATTTGCCAACAAGTGCTCCTTCTACTTGCTGAGAATTGATGGCATCCTCGATGGTGCCACCAATTGCAGCTGCTACCGGGTCTCCCGTGAGTTCCCCGTACTCGACAGGATTGAGTCCAGCAAACAGCCTAAATGATTCGATGGTCATCGGGCGGGAAATGTAGACGCTACAGTCTTCGCCATTCTTATTCTTGTGAGCCTGGGAGAAATAGTTATCCTGCATGAATTTGCAATACTCGATGAATGCAAAGTAAAGCTCCTCCGCATCGGTGGGCTTTACAAATTCCCCGGCGTCTCGTCTTTTCTGTCCCTCCTCCATATAGGCGAGCGGACTCATTTTATATGTACTTCGTGCCATGCCTCAAATATAATCAAACCTTATACAAATTAAAAATTTATTTCTGCACAACAATCCCCGGAGCGTTTGGCCCCGGGGATCTTTATTTATTCGCTTACGCGAATGAGGGTCACGCCGAACCACAGAAACTTGACCGAAATGCCATTCGGCCAAACCATGCCTTCGTGGACCGTGGCAATGGACGGGGTCCAATTACAGTACTTGGTATTGACTTCCGAGTACAAAGCCCAGTTCTTCCCGAGCTGCTTAAAGTGTTTTGCTTTCATTTTTTAAAAATTTTTAATTTCGTATGCGCGAGTGCCGTCCAGTATTTGTGGGTCGGGAGAAGTCCCAATTTGGCACCAATTCTACTGGACCAATTTGGCACCAATTCTACTGGACCAATTTTCCTGGACCAATTTGGCACCAGTTCTACTGACTCTGTCAGTTCTACTGACTCTGTCAGTTCTACTCGCCTATGACTTCTTTTTGAACTTTTGAATCCGTCTCTCCGCTCTCTCCATCTGTTTGATGGATCTGTTCAACTTCCGTTTGGGGCCGACCCACCATTGGCGGATCCCCCCGAAAATCGCGAACAGGCCGATAATGGCCAACAGGTAAATTGCAATCATTTTCTACGCCTCCTTTCTAATTTGTTTTGTAGTTTGCGGACCTCAACCCAGTCCTCGTGCCGCATCCATTCCGGACGGGACAGCAGACTCTGCTGTCCACGTGCTATTCGCATGGTGGTCTTTTTCAATTTGCGGGCGTAGTCCAGGACCTCCCGCTCCTCTTTTGAGTAGATCCCCAGCCATCGCCGGAACACTCCAAGTTTCCCCGTTGGGGGTAGCCCCAACTTCTCAGTTTTTTCCATAATAAACAATATTTGACCAGTAGTAAACAATAAAATTTCTTATTGTTTCTCACCTAAGTGATTGATATTCAATTGATTAGGTCCCCAATTCTCCTCCCGAGAAACAATGTAAACAATGTTTCTGTGCACTCTATTTTGTGATTTTTCATTTCCTAAATTGGTCATAATTTTCCTCATATTTCCTATTCAGGTTTTCCTCCTAAATTATTGTTTACATTGTTTACAAGGGCCTAAATCATTGATATTCAATCGATTATCGAGAAACAATGATTGTTTATTATTGTTTCTCATTGTTTACTGCTGGTCCCTGCCACGGGGGCCAATATCCCCGGCTTGGGGACACAAAAAACCCGGGCTCCCCTAAGCCCGGGACGGAGTAGTTTCCTAAAATTTCCAGCTAAAGCCAACCTCATACCCCGATCGGGTCAGCTCGAAGTCCCGCACATAGGATATATCTACTCCGAAATTCCTGTAATATATGCCTCCCCCAGCCCCAACCTGCCCGAATGAGTTAGCTGAAGCTCTCAGAAAGGGGGACCATTTCGGGGACCTCGTTTCTTTGATTTGTTCTCGAACGGGGATATACTTGTACGTAAGATGCTGGAGAGTGTTGTATTGGACTGTAGCTTCCCAGTCAAATTGGCCAATTTTGGGATTTTTGAAGAATGTTCCAGCGTATTTCCTGGTCGTATTCCAGTCCAATATTGTCCTTTTTACGCTCTCCAGAGTATCCACCTCCTTTTGGTCCTCCCCAAAACCCCCTCCATTTGTGATTTCTGGGGGTGTTTGGGGAACCTTTTCCTCCTGGCCCTTATAGATATATATCAATTTGATTGGATTCCTAAAACCCTCCCATTTTGGAACCAAATCCGGGACTTTGACCTCCCCCTGAATTGGGGGTAAATCGACGTACT
>ENA-OVFO01000601-OVFO01000601.1-human-gut-metagenome-genome-assembly--contig:-NODE-601-length-18339-cov-3.378528_pt1 | contig 18339 bp, 16 predicted proteins | sample MGYA00237761_ERZ505401 | MGnify/ENA primary metagenome ERZ505401 (study PRJEB26158, sample SAMN06016330) | human gut metagenome | biome: human gut; feature: ankylosing spondylitis patient; material...
TTTTTTGCCGGTGTGTTTGCTGTACCCTTTTTTCAAGATTAGACAGCTCGTTTTTGCTGTATGTTGCATTAAAGCTCCATAGGCTTCCATATCAAGGTGATCCACGGGCTTTGTTGCGTGTTTTTTACAGTGTCTTGTTCTATATAGATATTATCTTTGTTCCAGCTGTTCCTTAGCATTTTCAATAGCAATTGCCAATTTTTCTTCCAATAATTTTTTCGGCGGCATTTTTGTCAGGTATTGTGCAACGTGGATGCTTCCTTTATCTAATTCCATAAGTTCTACTGTTTCCTGTGATTTTTCTGCACAAAGAATCAAAGCAATCGGATCATCTTCTCCCTCGCACATTTCATTCTTTTTCAGCCAACGCAGATAGAGTTCAACTTGTCCCTTATGCTCAGGTTCAAATGCACCAAGTTTTAATTCAATAAGAACAAGTCGTCTGAGCGAACGATGATAGAAAAGCAAGTCCATGTAGTAATCTTTTCCGTCCAGAACGAAATGTTTGTGTCTTGGCAAAAAAGCAAAATCACTGCCTATTTCAAGTATAAATCGTTCAAGTTCAGACAAAATTGCATTTTCCAAATCTTTTTCGCTGTATGTATCTTTCAATCCGAGAAAATCAAGTACATAAGGGTCACGGTAAAATAGATCCAATGACATTTTATCTTTTTCCATAAGAAGTGCAATATCGTTTTTGATTGTTTCATCAGGCTTTTTGGAAATAGCCGTGCGTTCATAGAGCATAGAGTTTTTACGTTCTCTCAGTACACGAACACTCCAATTTTCTGATTTGCACATAGCAGCGTAAAAGTCTCTTTTTAATTCATCTTCGATTGGAAGCAAAACTACAAAATGAGACCAAGTCAATTGTTGTGACAGTGTCGCAACTTTTTCTTTATCAGGAAACTCTTGATAAAACTGCACCATTCTGAAAATTGCTGTTCGGTCAAATCCTTTTCCATAATTTTGAGACAGCTGTTTTGCAACTTCATTTATAATATTTTTCCCGTACTCTGCTTTATGATTCTGCAAAATATCCTTACAAATAGTTTCGCCGATCTCCCAATAGAGAAAGACAATGGCTGAATTGACAGCACGTGAAACAGTATATTTTTTTGCGGTTATGAGATTTGATATTTTGGAATAGAGATCAGCAGACTCTGCGTATTTCATCAACTCGCTCATAAAAATTCCTTTCTTAAAAAGTTGTGACAGTGTCGCAACTTTATCTTTTTGATATGATGACTGTCTGTATTATACCATAAATTCAATATAAAAACTGTTTTCGGTTGTCAAAAGTAAGCTTTTTTCTTTACTGAAAATCACTTAAAAAAGCTGCATACAACTTTAACAAGCTGAAAAACACTTGAAAATACTTGAGAGATTTAAGCTTTTCATTTTGCTAAACTGAAAATAGTAAGCGGGAAAGGAGTGAGCGTATGACCTTATCGATCATTTCGCAGGACAGAAGCGTGTTCAACTATACCAATGCGGTTTCCTGTGTGACCTGCGGTGAGTACGATGATGGAAGTGGATACGGCTTCATGGTCTATCTGAAAGGCGAAACGGTATCGTGATTGCAGAGTATGACGATGCAGAAAAGTTTCATGCTGTCAGAAATGATTTTTCCATATGGCTGCATGAGAACATCGACGCAGTATTCGAGTTTCCGGAATGAGTACAGACTTTGAAAAAGGCTTGCGAAAAACAATAGATCTGTCGGTCAGAAGCAGAGAATTTACGGTCGATACTTTGAAATCTGCCATGCAGGATTTTCTTTCTGGAAAGTCGCAGAGAAAAGGCAGAGTTTCCATGAAAAAGCTATCGGAGCATTCCGGCAAGCTGGAAAACGTGGAGATCAAAGGCATTGAGGATTTTCTGAGCGTGGCAAAGAAATATGACATTGACTATGCCGTCAAAAAAGAAGCAGGCAGCGATACTTTTCATGTTTTCTTTCAGGCAGGAAAAATGGAAGATTTCAAGAGGGCTTTTCAGGAGTTCGCCAGCGAAAAGCAGGGCGAACTGACAAAACCCCGTGCGGAGATCACCCGACAGCAGATCAAAGATATGGCAAAACAGGTTTCTCATGAACCGAAGAAGAAAGAAAAAGTCCGTGAGAAGTCTAAGGAAATGACGCATTAAGGTGGTCGGAATGGATTCTCGAAAGATAAAAAAACTCGTTCTCAACAACCTTGCCTATGTCATTTTCGGCTATGCCGGTAACATCATCAGCTTTTCGTTCCGGACAGCTGAGGGTAAGTACGTTTCGGAAAAGATACTCCCTGCCCTGAACAATCTCGGCACAGCGTTTGCCCATATCATTCCATCTTTTCACCCGGTTGATCTGCTGGTTGGAATTGCTGTTGGCGTTGTTATGAAATTTGTGATGAAAATGAGAGCAGCCAACAAAAAGAAGTTCCGGCAAGGCACAGAGTATGGCTCTGCCGTATGGGGTACGGAAAAAGATATTGAGCCATATATGGACTTCAAAGAGAAAGACAACAACGTCATTCTCACACAGACAGAGGGCTTGACCATGGGAAAGCCATCTCACCCGAAGTACGCCAGAAACAAGAATATTCTGGTGATCGGCGGTTCCGGGTCCGGTAAAACGAGATTTTTCGTAAAGCCAAATCTCATGCAGATGCACTCCTCATATATCGTAACCGACCCGAAAGGCATGGTTTTGATTGAATGCGGTAAAATGCTGGAACGTGGCAGACCGTACAAGGACGAAAAAGGCAATCTATCCTATCAGCCGTACCGAATCAAGGTGTTCAATACTATTGATTTCGGCAAGTCCATGCACTACAATCCCTTTGCCTATATCTCCAAAAAGAACAGAGAAAAGGATATTCTGAAATTTGTGGACGTTCTCGTTAGGAATACGCAGAGTTCTCAGCAAAACGGCGGCGATGACTTCTGGGTAAAGGCAGAAAAGCTGCTTTACACTGCATATATCGCTATGATCTTTACGATCAATCCGCCGGAAGAACAGAACTTTGAAACGCTGATTGAAATGATCAATTCTTCGGAATGCCGTGAGGATGATGAAACATTTCAGAATGCGATCGACCGACTGTTTGCATTTATTGAATGCTGGATCAACGATGATTTTCCCAATGATATGGAAATCAGCAATGAATTTCAGGAAATGAAAGCAAATCAGCCGAACGAGGAACAAAAACGACTGGGGGCATTCGCCTGCAAGCAGTATCACGCTTACAAACTTGCCGCAGGAAAAACTGCAAAGTCGATCCTTATTTCCTGTTCCACACGCTTAGCTCCATTTGCCATTGATGAAGTCTTAGAAATCACAAGCTATGACGAACTCGGTCTGGACAAGCTGGGCGATGAACTGTCTGCACTCTTTGTTATCATTTCGGATACCGATGCAACATTCAATTTTCTGGTTGCGATCATGTACTCGCAGTTATTCAATCTTTTATGCACAAAAGCGGACAATTCAGAGGGCGGCAAGCTGAACTACCATGTTCGCTGCTTGCTCGATGAATTTGCGAATATCGGCGAAATACCGCAGTTTGAAAAGCTGATTGCAACGATCCGAAGCCGTGAGATCTCTGCAAGCATCATCTTGCAGGCAAAATCTCAGCTAAAGGCAATTTACAAAGACAATGCGGATACCATTGAGGGCAACTGCGATACTACTCTGTTTCTCGGCGGTAAAGAAAAATCCACTCTCAAGGAAATCTCGGAATCGCTTGGAAAAGAAACGATTGACAGTTTTAACACCTCCAACACAAGAGGTCAGTCTGAAAGCTATGGGCTGAATTATCAGAAACTTGGCAAGGAATTGAAGTCACAGGACGAATTAGCTGTCATGGACGGCGGCAAATGTATCTTACAGCTGAGAGGTGTTCGTCCGTTCTTCTCAGATAAGTTTGATATTACAAAACATAAGCACTATCATCTTTTGCTGGACGATAATCCGAAAGCGAAATTTGACATTGCAGCCTTTGTCAGAAAACGGGAAAAACGTTATCTGACACTGAAAAGCACCACAAAAGTAGAAGTGTATGAAACGGACGGAAACGAAGATCTTTCCTGAAAGCAGCGAATACCGAAGAAAAACCACATCATAGACAGAGCTTTTTGATTCCTGTTTTCAGCAACAGATAAATACTTATACAGAATGGAGAAATTACGATGGAAAATGTAAATGTCATGACGGCAGTTTCTGATACTGCGGTCGAAAGCACAAAGCCAAAGCACAAGTGGCTCACCAAAGGAAGCCGCTTCGCAAAGAAAGCAATCCTCACTGCAACGGTAATGTCCTCTATGGCGGCGATGTGTACCACACAGGCTTTTGCTGCTACCGGTGAAGTAGATACTTCTTCTTTCATCAGTACGGCTTGTACCGTACTGAAATCCGTGATCTGCCTGATCGGTGCAGGTGTCGGTGTGTGGGGTGTTGTCAACCTTCTTGAAGGTTACGGAAACGATAACCCCGGTGCGAAATCGCAGGGCATGAAGCAGCTTATGGCTGGTCTTGGACTGATTCTCCTTGCAATCGTCCTCGTTCCGGTTCTTCAGAGCATGATGACAGGTGCCGTTTAATCTGACCGAATTTTTTAACGGCTGCGTGGCGGGTGGTGTGTGGGCAGCCGGCATAAGGAAAGGACGGTGAGAGAATGGGCGTCATAAGTGATGCGATCGACAGCTTACAGGAATGGTGTGAGAATCTGTTCAAGGACGGTATCAAATCGCAGTTTGACAGTATATCCGATCTGATGACAGAAACCTTTCACAAAACTACAGAAGACGGCGGTCTGATTTCCACATTTCTGACAGGACATCCTGCAAGTTTTTCCGGTTCTGCAAGCGGCGGAACAACCATATGGTCAACGATTGAAACGCTTTGCAATAACGTTGTAGTCCCCATCGGCGGTTTCATTCTTGTCATCATATTACTCAATGATCTGATACAGACCGTGATTCGTGGAAATAACTTTAAGGATTTTGATGATTCCATCTTTATCAAATGGATTATCAAAGCCTTATGTGGTGTCATTTTGGTATCGAACGTATTTTATATCGCATCTGCCCTGTTTTCGTTCGGAACAGACGCTTGTGCCAACGGCATTACAACGCTGTTCGGTACAGGAGATTTTCTATCAACCGACTTGGCACTCAAAAAATCGGCTCTGAACAGTCTGGGACTTGGTGAACTGATAACTGTCTGGTTTATCTCGCTGATTGTTCACTTGGGTGTAATGATTATGATGGTTGCCATTGTAATTGTGCTTGCTTCCCGTATCATTGAGGTCTTTATGTACTTAGGCGTTGCACCGATTCCCATGGCAGCCATGCTGGATAGCGGTGAATGGTCAGGAATCGGAAAGAACTGGATCAAACAGCTTCTGGCATTATCCTTTCAAGGATTCTTTATCATCATTGCACTTGGTATCTTCAAGACGCTGTTTTCCAATGCCATTGCATCGCTGAACAGCAGTACAGACGGTATTATTCTGCAAATGGCAATGCTTCTGGGATATACGGTGGCACTGATCTTTACGGTACTCCGTACAGGTGCTGTTTCAAAATCTATTTTCAATGCACATTGATCTTCAGGAGGTTATGAATGGCACATTATGTACAAATACCAAAAGACTTGAATGACATCAAGCAGAAGTTCATGTTCGGACTGACCAAAAGACAGGTAGTTTCGTTTGGAATCGGCGGTGTGCTGGGAATTCCGCTTTTCTTCCTGACACGCAGTACCCTTGGCGTTTCAGGAGCGATCTTTGCCATGGGTGCGGTAGCCGCACCTGCCCTCATCTGCGGACTGTATAAGAAAAACGGGATCTTTTTCGAGCAGACCATCAAAAATATGTTCCGCTATTTCAAAAGACCGAGAAAGCGAACTTACAGAACGGTCAATCTATACGAATGTATCGAAAGACAGATAGAATATACCAAGCTGAAAAAGCTTTTGGACAAGATAGAAAGGAGCAAGTAGGCTTGAAAAATAAGAAGAAAACAGATCTCAGGTCAGGAGCAAAAGTTGCCGCTGAAAAGCCAATTTCTAACATTGACAAAAATGATAAGGCAGTCATTCTGGCACGAATGCACGAGATCAAGAAATATAAGGACGATATTTCGTCCACACAGAATACGATCGGCTATACGCAGATGTTCAAAGACGGCGTATGCCAGATCGATGACCATAGATTTTCAAAGACCATTCAGTTCTTTGATACCAATTATCAGCTTGCTGAATTTGAGGAACAAAACGGCATTTTCTCAAAGTACTGCGATCTGATCAATTACTTTGACAATACCGTCACATTTCAGCTCACCTTTGAAAATCAGAACAGAAGTCAGGACGGACTGGTCAAGCAAATTCAGATTCCTGCACAGAAGGACGATTTTAACGAGATTCGTGCAGAATACTCCGAAATGCTGACATCAAAACTGTTGTCGGGCAAAAATGGACAGTCATGCAGAAAGTTTTTGACTTTCACCATTGAGGCTAATTCTTATAAACAGGCAAAGCCAAAACTTCTGAATATCCAGACAGAAATCATCAAGATGTTCAAGGGCTTCAATGTGGAAGCCAAGGCACTCAGCGGAAAAGAAAGACTGGAAACACTCTATTACAGCCTGAACCCATTTCAGAGTGCCCCTTTTGTCTTTGACTGGAACGAAATGCTGAAAGCAGGCTGGAATACGAAAGACTTCATTGCTCCGTCCAGTATGAAATTCAATAAGGCAAACTTTGAGATTGGTGCTTCTTTCGGTGCGATCAATGGAATGAACATTCTTGCAGGAGAACTGCCGGATACGATTCTTTCCGATTTTCTCGAATTACAGCACCTTTTCTGTGTCAATCTGCACGTTACACCGCTGGATCAGATCACGGCACTTAAATTTGTCAAGACAAAGCTGACTGCTGTGGAGTCTATGAAAATTGACGAACAGAAAAAAGCTTCCAAAGCAGGCTACGATCCTGATATTCTTCCTCCGGCAATCAAAATGTACATTACGGATCTGGAAAAGCTGCTGGATGACCTCAACAGCAAGAATGAACGCTTGTTTCATATCTCCATTACGATACGAAACTATGCAAGAAATAAGAAAGACCTGGGATTGCAGTTAGAGTTACTCAAAAGAATCTGTCAGAAGAACAACTGTACCCTGATGCCCTGTGACTACTTGCAGGAAGATTATCTTTCTTCTTCTCTGCCGCTGGGTATCAATAAGATACAGGTTTCCCGTGAGATGCACACATCGGGAATTGCGATATTTGTTCCGTTCACCACACAGGAACTCTTTCAGGTCGGTGGCACATACTACGGTTTGAACACCGTTTCCGGCAACATGATCATGGCAAACAGAAGCAGACTTAAAAATCCGAACGGGCTGATTTTAGGCACACCGGGTTCCGGTAAGTCATTCAGCGTAAAAAGAGAGATCTTAGACAGCTTTCTGAAAACAACTGATGACATTATCATCTGCGACCCTGAAGGCGAATATTTCCCGTTGGTACAGCATCTGCATGGACAGCTGATCCGAATTGCAAGCAGCTCAGAACAGTATATCAACCCGATGGACATTAACTTTGAAAACAACATGGATGAGAACCCGATCTCCACAAAGTCGGATTTTATCATTTCTCTTTGTGAGATCATTGTGGGCGGCAAGTATGGACTGACTGCGGAGGAACGTTCTGTCATTGACCGATGTGTTCGTGCTATCTACATGGATTTTTTTCGAAATCAACCGTCCAGAGAAAAAATGCCGATTCTGTCCGATCTGCACAATGCTCTTGTCAAAGAGGGAGAAATTGCACTTCGTGTAGCAAACTCTCTTGAAATGTATGTCAACGGCTCGCAAAATCTGTTCAACCACAGAACGAATATTAACTTGAAGAATCGTATCATCTGCTTTGACATCAAGGAACTGGGCAATCAGCTGAAAAAGGTGGGTATGCTGATCGTTCAGGATACCGTGTGGAACAGAGTGACACGCAACCGTGCGGAACGAAAAGTTACACGCTACTACATCGATGAATTTCATCTTCTGTTAAAGGAAGAACAGACGGCAAAATATTCCGCTGAAATCTGGAAGCGATTCCGTAAATGGGGTGGCGTTCCGACCGGCATTACACAGAATGTCAAGGATTTGCTGTCCAGTGCCGAGGTGGAAAACATCTTCGACAACTCAGACTTTGTATATATGCTGAATCAGGCAGCCGGTGACCGTGATATTCTGGCGGAAAAGCTGCACATCAGTCCGCAGCAAATGGAGTTTGTCACCAACAGCGGACCCGGTGAAGGTCTGATTCGCTATGATAAGATCATTCTGCCGTTTACGGATCATTTCCCGACCGATACCGTGATGTACAGCCTGCTTACCACAAAACCGTTGGAACAGCAGCTGAAATAGGCAGGAGCGATGTGCGATGGCAAATTTACAAATAACACATCATCAGCTGGCAAAGGCTGAAAAGAAACTCCGGAAATACAGCAGATCGCAAAAGCAGTTTCAGGTGCAGTTTGTTCGCAAGCAGCGTAAAAACGGCAAATTCAAAACAACTGCCCGTATCCGACGTGGAGAAAAAAGCAGCCGATATACCGGACATGGTCTGATTCACAGAGCAGTGAATCTCAAAACGAGGTTTACAGGCGATAAACCGTCCATCACGAAATCTCTTGACAGCTTAAAGCCGAAAACATTCCGTGGAAAAGTCCTGAAACGATCGGCACAACTGATCAACCGCATTGCCCATACGGCATGGCATACCGCTGAGGGTTCGGCACTTGGTGCGGAAACAATTGCTTTGAAAACCGGCAATGCAGTTCAGCGTGATGTTCGATACAAGCTGAAACAGAAGTATCGGCAGGAAGCGGTTGACGATATGCATCGCGGCACAATTGCGACCCTTGTCATCGCCAAAGATGCTGTGACAGGAACTCGCAGGCATTTCAAGCAGAAAAAGCAGTTCAGACTGGAAAAGACACGTTACCGCCTGCAAAAAGCGGAATATAAGCTTTTCAAGGGCGGACAGTATCAGCCGAAGCTTGCGAAGTCACGCAAGGAACTGAAAGAGAAAAAGCAAATATTCGGAGAATGTAAGAAATCATTCAAGCATTTCAAGAAAAAACAATTATCTGATCCGTTCAGCAAAAATGTTGCCGTACTGCGATTCCAAAGGCGAAAAAAGCAGTTCCAGATCGAATCCAAAACAATCAGAACTGCATCTCAGAAATTGAAAAAGGAAAAGCAGTTTCAGGCAAAGACACTCAAAAAGCAGCGGCGAATTGCTGATTTAAGCCGTCCTGCACCGCTGGTCTTAAAGCCTGCCAACTACACGGGCAAACGGCTTGCAGCAAGCGGCTGGCAGAAAGCAGTCCATGCCGATGAAAACAACGACTTTCTCTCTGCTGTGGAAGCTATCAAACGGCATGGCGTGGAGAAAGCTGTGGAAAAAATACAGCCGCATCACCTGAAAGAACGGAATCAGAAAAAGAAAGAGAAACTGAAAAAGAAGCAATCGGACAACCGTCAACGTCTGCAAAAGCGTGAGGACAAGCTGAAAAGCAAGGGTGAACAGGTAAAACGCAGAAAAAAGCCGAAAAAGCAGACCAAAAATTCCTTTGTGGACAGACTGAAAAATGCACTCAGACAGGCTTTTCAATTTATCAAGAACATCTACAACAAGGAAGCAAGAGCCGTTCTGCTCGCCTGCCTTGTCCCGATTCTCATTATCGCTCTGGTGCTGGCATTCATTCTCATGATCTTTTCCGGCATTTTAAGCGGTTCGGGTTTTGTCCTTGGCACATATGCGGCTCAGGACTACGACTTGTCGGAAGCAGAAAAATATTACACAAAACTTGCCTACGACATGAATGAGAAGATTCTGAAAGTCAGCAGTGATACAGACTGGAAAAACGGTCTTGCCGCTTTCGGAGCAAACAAGCGTAATCTGAAAGACGATCCCGACAATTGGTACTGGGGACGTTCTTCCGTTTATGACTGGGATCCGGTCTATGATTTTGACGTGTACAAGCTGTGGTCGTTCCTGTGTGCCTATTACTATGACTTTGATACAGACAGCAACGGCGACATCAAGTATTGGAGCTATGGCGGTGACACAGAGAATCTGCTGACAGAAATATTCAATGCAGAATATGCGTTTATCTACTGGTATGACAATAAATCCCGCTGGGAGGAACTTTCCAACTACAACTACTGGGGCGGCGGAAGTGCGGAAACCGGTACGTATTACAGAGCCGAAAAAGATGCCTTTGTCTACAGCGACAGACCATACAAATATCGTTTCAAGCCCATTGCCTATACGTCTGAACTGAGCAAGTACTTTGACAGTGAGGGCTATGTCTGCATCAATGCGGACTACCGGGTGCTGAATCCGAACGATGACTATGCTCTGACCGGCTTCATGATCATGGATCACCGCTATTATTCCGGCATAAAAGAACCGTTTTACTTCATCGACAACGATGCACAGAAATTTTTCTTCATGAAGGGCGACACCCGGTACGACCGTTCTTTCTGGGGCTGGAATGGGAATGATGCCTGGTTTCTGGTTTCGCCCGCCGATACGCATATCTGGAATGACACCATCCATGATGCCTGTATGTACGGCTATTACGAAAAGTACTACTGGAAAACGGAGTGCAATCTCTATTACAACGTCAGGCAGAAGAAAAGCTTTGATCAGGTGATCGAAGATAAGCTGAAAAGTCAATCCCATAAGGAAGAACGGCTGGAATACTACAAGCTTCTTGCAGGTCAGGAAAGCGGTTCGGAAACGCTCTATGGAAATCATCAGACACTTCGCAATATGCTTTCCGGTGATACCATTCGGAATTATTTGGTCAAACAGGCGTTTGGCTACGATATGTGGGAATGGAACCGGACAAATAATGGTCTGTATCAGGGCATCAAGTATTACTGCAATACAGGTACAAGGCTCTATGCACCATTTGACTGCAAGATCAAGGACGTGGACACGGCGAATCACAAGATCACCCTGCGAAAAGATGATGTGCAGTATTGGTATGACGGTTCCGGCGGAACAAAGCGAGATACAGAAGTGACGATCGCCAATGCTGTTCTTTTGAATGGCTATTCGGAGGGTGATACGATCCATGAGGGCGAAATGTTTGCACAAACAACCAATACGAATGTCAATTTCCATATTGAGATTGACACGGACGGTTACGGCTGGGACTACATTGACCCAAGACTGGTACTCTACTAAGGAGCATGAAAATGACAAGAAAAGAAACCGCTTTGGATGCTCTCAACAAGAAAATTCCGAAGCTTGAAGAAAAGATCAATCAGGACAAGCAACTTCTTGAGGAACTGAAAGCCAAGCGAGAAATGCTTGAAGTGGAAGCACTCAAAAAGTTTTTGCATGACAACGGCATGACCACGGAGGAGATTATTGCGAAGCTGACTGCTTCTTCTTCCGTGGTGCATGAACAAAAGATCGTGATGGAGGATAGAAAAAATGTGGAACACTAAAAAATCGGTTGCGGCAGTATTTTCTGCAATGGCTTTGACCTTGGCAAGTATAGGAAATGCCATTCCTGTACTTGCAGAAGAAGCAGATACAACAACATCTGCTGTCGCAGCTACAGATAATTCGGTATCGAACATGGAACTCGGTGAAGAAGATATGCAGAAGTTGGTTGATGAGATTCAGCACAACAAGGCAGCAATGGAAAACAGCGATGATGAAACTGATAACGCAGGACATGACTATTATGCAGATGAGAATTATGACACAGACGGCAACGCTACGCTCATTAAGCACGAGAAGATCATCTATGACAGCGAAGAAATGCAGTTTATTGCCGTCACTACCAAAGACGGCGATGTGTTCTACATCCTCATCAACTATTCTGCGGAGGGTGATGAGGACAATGTATTCTTTCTGAACAATGTAAGGAACACTTATGGACACTATAAATTGTTGGAATAAACCGCCCTCACTCACGCAAGGGCGTTATGCTTGTCAGCAAGCTCCTTATCAAGGAACTTGTAGTAGATGTGTATTTTTCGGGGCTTAGTGCGGCCCATGTTTTCATCAACAGTCACATAGCCGATCAGGTCAAGGCACATTTCTCTTGTAAGCTCCGTAGCTCCTGCATACTTACGCAGGCGGCTCATGAACTCGTCCACATCGGCTTCGTCCTGCTTGTCAGTCTTTTCACGCTCCAAGATCACTTCGTACTCCGCAGAGAGCGACTTCTTTTCAGTGCTGTACTTTTCAAGCAGATTGATACAAACATCTTCGGGAACACGACCGAGGACTTTATCCTCATAGATACCCTGAATCAGCTTGTCAAGCTCATCAAGTCTTTTCTTGACCTCAGCTTCACGCTTCTTTTCCTCAGCGGAACGATTTTCGTGCTGCCTGGACTTGTATGCCATAAATCTTGCTTTTGCATCTGCTTCACGCAGTACCATACGGCTTTTCGCCTGAATATCGGCAAGCACCGTGGCTTCAATAAGATACTGTTTGATGAAGTGCGTAGAACACACATCACCGCCACAGCGACTATGCAGACCACAGGTGTAGGAAGGCTTACAGCCCTTACCGCCGTTATGCTGCCGCATCTTTGAACCGCAGGAATCGCAGTAAAGAAAACCTGAAAGCGGAGCGGTAACACCCTTACGGTCACGCTTGCCCTGGCTCACCGATCTGTCGATCTCACGACACTTGTCCCAAAGCTCCTGCGTGATGATTGGTTCGTGGTTGTTTTCGACCACTGCCCAATCCTCCGGGCGTTTCTGAACGATCTTGTGGTTCTTGTAGCTCACCGAGGTGGTACGCAGTTGAGCGAGCTTGCCGAGGTAGATCGGATTTTTCAGAATACGCTGAACATTGATGTTGCCCCAAAGGTGCGAGGTGTTATGGGGATTCGGCTTGCCAAGCCGCTGATACTGATAATCAGACGGCGTGGGAATATGCTCTGCATTGAGAATATCGGCTATCTTTTTCGGGTTGAAGCCCTTAGCCCTCATCTCAAAAATACGGCGGACGATAGCGGCGGCATACGGATCAATGATCGGAGTATTAAAGCCGTCATCGCTCTTGAAATAGCCGTATGCACAATAGGTGCATTTATACTTGCCCGACCTTGCATTGCTCTCAAACACGGCACGGAGCTTCTTTGAAGTGTTGGCGGCGTACCACTCATTAAAAACATTCATGATCGGGAGCATATCCATTGAAGCACTGTCGCTGTTGAGGGTATCAATGTTGTCGGTCAGTGCAATGAAACGGATATTGTACATCGGGAACAGGTAATCTACATACTGTCCGACCTGGATATAGTTTCTTCCGAAACGGCTCATATCCTTGCAGATGATAAGATTTATCCTGCCAGCCTTTGCATCATCGAGCATTCTCTGGACCCCTGGGCGGTCAAAGGACACGCCAGAAATTCCGTCATCGACATACTCGTCATAGATAGACCAGCCCTGTTCGTTCACATAGTTAGTGAGGACTCGTCTCTGGTTTTCGATTGAGAGGGATTCTCCCTGTCGCTCATCGTCCTTAGACAAGCGGAGGTAGATACCCACCTTGTAATTATCCTGCTTTGGTAACATAAACACTCCTTTCCTCCAAAGCAGCTTTTATCGGTAATACACCCATTATAGCGCGCCTTACCGATAAAAGCAAGTGGTTTCTGAAATTTTCAGACACTTTCACAGCTTCGGATAGGTTTGTTCAGTACCTCATTAAGCGCCCTGTCGAACGCAAGTCGGTAAAGCTCATCATCAAGGTCTTTATCCCCGATGAAGTGGCTCACCACGATCATCTTCTGTCCGCAGACAGTATATTCATTTTCACGCTGAGGGCAGTCCTTGTACTGTTCATTCAGCTCCTGCATAGTTTTCTGTTTCATAGCGAATTTATCTCCTTAGCTTCTCTATATCTACGCTTATAGGTCAGAGGGCATCGCTTTATATCTCTTACCCTCATGGTTGTCAGTTGTGATTATAGCCGTGCGGAACGGCATTGCTGCCGCCCCTTACAGCTATCGTTTTGTTGTCGGAAATATGTTAATCCTTGTAGGAATTATCTCCGAAGAAAGAAGTCTGCCCGTCGGCAACATCATCGTCAGAGCTGTTGCCCGACTTGCTGTCTGCACCGTCAGAGCTATCGACCAGCCCCTCAATGTCAGTGTAGGACATTCCGCTGTCGGTCAGTTTACCGATGAGCGTATGCTCCGCAGTCACAGCATCAAGAAGCGCCTGCCCCTCAGCACCGCCGTAAAGCTCCGAGAGCTTATCGTAGGTGTAGAGTTTGCTGTCCGTAATAATCTTACGGCGGCGCTCATAGGCAGCCTGAATAGAACTGTTCAGCTTGTTGAGCTTTGCCTGATTTTCAGACAGCACTCCGTCCATGACGGTATCAGCAGAGTTGTCAGTGACCTCACTCTTAGCTTTCTTACTCATTCGCATCACCTCTTTTCGGTTTGGAGTGTCGCAGGATATGATTTTATCCCACGATAATATTATAGCAAATTTCGGAGCTATTTGTCTATTCGCAGGGCGCATGAACTTTGTGCGCCATTAGAGTTTTCGAGTTCGTCAAGTTGTTATGGGGAAAATTTTAACGGCAAACTTTTCACCAGATTGCCGCCCTCATTGCGCTGAAACTGCGCCGAGCCAGTTTAGAATATTGACACCGATGATAATTGAGGGCATCACGCAGGAGCGTAAGCGAGAATGACCGCCGACCTAAGCGGCGGAGATTGAAGTCGCATAGCTCCAAATTCGCTGACGGAGCATCGAAAGCCTGAGTGATATGAAAATCCCACAGGCTGGAAAATAGCGCTACAGCGCAACAAAAATAACAAGCATTGTATTTTGCGCCGCACAGCGAGCGAAAATACCAAATGCTTGTTGGGAACACCCCAAGCCCCGAAATGACCGCACAGCGGTCATAAAAAAATCGGCTTACGCCGAAATGAATACAAAGGAGACACCACTATGGAAAATGCAAAACGCAAGAGAGGCAGACCGCCCAAGCGCAAGGCTATGGAGTTCGAGGGTATGACCTATGAGGGAGCAATCAACAATGCTCTGGATAAAGAGGTAGCTGCCGAGCTTGACGATACCCTTGCACACAAGTCCGAGGACGAGCTTAACGACGATGAACGCAAGTATCTGAAACGAAAAAGGGAGAAGAAGTCCTACACGCTGAATGTCAGGTTCACGGAATCGGAAATGCAGGATATTCTTGCAAGGTGTGAGCAGTACGGCTACAAGAACAAGACCGAGTATATCCGTGACTGCGTTCGAGCAAGGGTTGATCTCACTCCCGACCGTTCCGAAATTGCCGAATGTAATCGCCTGATGAAACGCATCGGAGCGAACATCAACCAGATACTTGTCCGACTTTACAGCACAGGTCACATATATGCCGAGGATATTACCGAGATAAAGAAAGGAGTAAACGAGATTTGGCATACACTTCTATTCATACGATCCGAGCAACAGTCAGCGCAGCGATCGCTTACATCACAAACGGAGATAAGACCATCGACGGTTTATATGTCAACTCTTATGCTTGCCGAAGCGACAGTGCAGGAGCAAGCGAGGACTTCCGAGCCGTCCGAGGAACAGGAACAGGACGCACCCAAATCCTTGCCTACCACATGATACAGAGCTTTGCCCCTGATGAAGTCACACCCGAACAGGCTATGCAGATCGGTGAGGAGCTTTGCGACCGCTATCTGAAAGGCGATTATCAGTATGTGATAGCTGTCCACCATGATAAGTCGCATCTGCACTGTCACATCATTTTCAACAACACAAATTTGTATAACGGACTCAGCTTTACCACCGAGCATAATCAGGGTAGGAAGTCGGAAAGAGCGTGGTCTGAGCTGCGTGAAATATCGGACGAGATATGTGCCGAACACGGCATATCCGTTATTGAACCGATTGGTAAGGGTGTATCTCATTACGAGAACGAAATGAAGAAAGAGGGTAAGTCATGGAAGGACAAGCTCCGCAGTATGCTCAGGGAGATTATTTCTTACAGCAAGAGCTTTGAGGATTTTCTTAAAAACTGCACAGACAGCGGTATCGAGTATGTGTATACTCCGCAGAACAAGGTCAAGCTGAAATTCAAGCTATCAGGAGAGGGGCAACAGCGATTTACAAGAGCTGACACGCTGGGCGAAGGATTCACTGTCGAAAGCATCACCAAGCAGATTGCGGAGATACAGGAAAAGCTGTCGGCGGAGAATGTCACTCCTGATATGCTTATCGAACTGCCGAAGCCTGTTGTTCCAAAGACCGAGCCGAAGCAGACAGTCACCGCACCGACAACACTGAAACAATCTGCCGAGCCTGAAGCTATCACGGAAACGAGTGAAACTGCAAAGAGGAAAGCTGCTGCGGAACAGGTTGAGAAGTTCTTTGCAGCCCGTCGGGCAAGACGGCAGGCACAGCTTGATATGCTTAACGCAACTGGTATCAATCCGAAGCCTGAACCGTCTGCCCCGACACCACAGCCCACACCTACGGAGAGTAAAGCACCTGAAAAGAAAGAAGATCCGTGGAAAGCTATCAGAGGTATGGGCAGAGCAAACGAAATCATCGCAGACCTTGAAGCTGGTGGCGTTATGTCATTCAGCGAGCTGTCTGGATTTTTCTTCAATACGCCTCACTCCGATGACCACACAACTGAGCTTGCTGATCTGAGAAAGAAGTTTACGGCTATCGACACGCTCATTGATAAGATGAAGCACCGTGACGAGCTGGAGCCTGTTTACAAGGAGTATCAGGGCAAATCGGGCTGGGCGCAGAGCCGTTTCAAGAAGAAAAATGCCGCTACAATCGAGGACTACGAGCAGACGGTCAAGTACATCAAGGAGCATATCAAGAGGTATGCTGTTGACGGCAAACCGCCGACAATGCTTGACATTTTGGAGAAGTCCAACAAGCTGAAATCGAAGTGGAACAGCCTTAATGTCGAGCATACCGCATTCCTCACTAAGCGTGAAACGGCGAAGAAGTACACCCGACAGGCGCGCCAGTACATCAATGAACAGCAGATGAAGCGTGAGCGTGAGAAAAGCCGTCAGAGGACACAGGCTAAACATAGAAATAAAAATACACTTGAATAAAGAAAGGATACAATAACATGAGCAAAATAGGTTATATCCGTGTTTCTACCGAACATCAGGAGACAGCAAGACAACAGGAGATCATGTGCGACTATCAGGTTGACCGCATCTTCTCCGAGAAGCTGTCAGGGGCAAACACCGACCGCCCTCAGCTCAGGGCAATGCTTGACTATGTGCGTGAGGGCGATACGCTCTACATCGAGAGTATCAGCCGTCTGGGGCGCTCCACAAAGGACTTGCTGAACATCATCGACACACTCACCGAAAAAGGTGTTACCCTCATCAGCCACAAGGAGAAGATCGACACCGACACGCCTACGGGCAAATTCATGTTGACCGTATTCGCAGCTCTCTCTCAGTTGGAGCGTGAGCAGCTCAAACAGCGACAGCGTGAGGGCATCGAGATCGCTAAGGCACAGGGCAAGTACACCGGGCGAAAGCCTATCCCCACCGACTGGACGAGGTTCGGGCAGCTCTATGGGGAATGGAAGTCGAAGAACATTACGGGCAGGGACTTTATGCGGAGAATGGGTATGTCGGCAAATACCTTTTACCGTCGTGTGCGTGAGTATGAAATCACTCACGGCATCACCGAGCAGACCTAAGCTTGACCATATGGCGAACGGAAATTTCCCTCAGAGCCGTCCACCATTGCGGAGCGGAAAACTAACCGCTGAAAAGAAAAAGCCCTCAGAAACGCTTACAGAGCGTTTCCGAGAGCTTGCGGTTATTCAGTTCCAATAGGGTTTGTGCCTGTTGTGGTATGCTCCACAATGCCTAATCGAACTTGTGCGGAACGGAAAACGGGTGCGCCAATAGGCTAAGGATATTTGACTTATGGATTTCGTTTCCTTGCTAAATATTCAAGCAATCGCACTGCTTCATCAAGTATTGTATCTGCATCATTACCAAATAGCTCCTTTGCCCACATCCTGTCAATTTTTCTAATTACAGGGTTTTGCAAATCTAAGAAAGTAATATTATCCTTTTCTGCTTTTACTGCCTTGACCAAATCGTCAGATACCTTACTAAGATCAGGAATTAGTGTTGTTAGAATATCCTTCTTTTCCATTTTACGAGCGCCTTCTTGGTCTTTTGACGATACTTCACAAATAAGCTGATAGAAAACAGTAGTCATCCAAGTTGATACAAGCAAGGCAGCATCAGGAGAAGCAAAATTACATACGATAAA
>ENA-OVFO01000631-OVFO01000631.1-human-gut-metagenome-genome-assembly--contig:-NODE-631-length-17870-cov-5.063823_pt1 | contig 17870 bp, 16 predicted proteins | sample MGYA00237761_ERZ505401 | MGnify/ENA primary metagenome ERZ505401 (study PRJEB26158, sample SAMN06016330) | human gut metagenome | biome: human gut; feature: ankylosing spondylitis patient; material...
GGTTCGACTCCTTTTGATATCCAAATCGATAAAACAGCATTGCAGACTAGAAAAGAAACAGAAACAGAAGTTACAATAAAGACAAATTTAACAGACTGGGGTTATACTGTTTCTTCTGAAAAAGGGAAAATATCTGATATAAATAAAAATTCATTCATATATATAGCACCTAAAGATGAGAGGGATGATACTATAAAAATACAATTATCGGACTATGAAAATGGCATATCATATGAATATACAATTCCACTTATTTTTGCGGGAAACAATGAACATTCTTTAGATAAATTCAAGGAAAATCTTTCAAGATTACCTAATAGTTAGTAAAGAGTCGATAGACTAAAGTACCACCATCCTCTTTTATTTCAACTGAATATCCATCCCGCCGCACCGCAGCGGCACATGAAGCAGTAAATCCGAAAAAGATTTGCTGCTTTTTTTGCGTCCATTTTTGGCAAATTTCCAAAAGTTCCGTATTAGACAGTGAAACCAAAAAAGGCTGCCATTTTTTTCAGACAGCGGGCAAAACGCAGCTTCCGAAACGCCTTATTGTCGGGAAAGACCGAGCCGCCGGAAAAGTTCTTGCCGGAAAGTCCGTCATTTTTGCTTTTTGCGGTGTTGTAGGGAGTAAGAGGAAGAACGCCAGCCCGCAGCCTTTTATGAAAAAGCTGGTTATAGATTTTCTGAAAAAGTGGCAGTAGGAAGTGAACGGCAGTCCGGCAGTTTCTTAGAGCAAGATTCTACCGCAGTACCAAAATTCGCTTATCGCTCATTTTGCCCCTGCGGGAATCTTGTTGGGGAGTGCCTTCCCCAAACCCTGCTTATGCGGCTTACGCCGCTGGAAAATCCCTCAAAATAATTTTTCGGATTTTTCAAAAACAGTTCCGCTTTACACCCTGTTTTTCTCCTATTAGTGAGAGGACACCACGCACAGCCGAAGGAGGTTTTACCATGCGAAAACGATATAACACGCCGCACCGCAGCCGGGTAGTCAAGACACGCATGACCGAGGAAGAATACGCCGAGTTTGCGGAAAGGCTTTCTGCTTACAACATGAGCCAAGCCGAGTTTATCCGGCAAGCCATAACCGGGGCAGCCATACGCCCCATCATAACCGTTTCCCCCGTCAATGACGAGTTGCTTGCCGCTGTCGGGAAGCTGACCGCCGAATACGGCAGGATCGGCGGCAACTTAAACCAGATAGCCCGGACGCTGAACGAGTGGCACAGCCCCTACCCGCAGCTTGCCGGGGAGGTACGGGCGGCGGTTTCCGACCTTGCTGCCCTAAAGTTTGAAGTCTTGCAGAAAGTGGGTGACGCTGTTGGCAACATTCAAACATATCAGCTCTAAAAATGCCGACTACGGATACTCCATATCTGACGGTAAGGCGAGCATGGCATACAGAACACAACAGACCGGTGATCTCAGATGAATTGAAAACCAAGGCTGCGGGGAGAAATATCCCCCTCCCTGTTTGTTTGGCCGAGTGCTTGAAAGCAGCAAAGGAAACTTCGACTTCGGAATATGTAGTTTCAAACCGGGATGGCGAACCGTTGTCCTACACGCAGTTTAAGCGGCTGTGGCAGTATATTGTTACGAGGACGGTCAAGGAGCGGAGCTATTATCGGTATGAAGATGGAAAAAGAGTAAAGCATACTGTCACACCTGTCTTGGGAGAAAAGGCCGCTCATAACGGAAAAGTGGTTTACAGCCTGGACTTTGAGGTAACACCCCATCAGCTGCGGCATACTTACATCACCAACCTTATTCATGCGTCGGTAGATCCCAAAACGGTTCAATACTTGGCAGGCCATGAAAGCAGCAAGATTACCATGGACATTTATGCGAAGGTTAAGTACAACCGACCAGATGAGCTGGTCAGATCAATGAGCTGCGCGTTTGCAAGCTGGGACGCAGCACAGTAATAATAAAATAGGAAGTAAAGCAGGAGCGAGGCAAGGATGTCTCGCTCTTTGTTTTGCATCAGCCGTATCTTTGATTAAATCGAGGCTTTCTGATAAAAAGAGAGTGTAGATACGGAGACTACACATTATCAAGAAAGGACGATCAAAGATGGCAAAAAAGAAAGCACAGATCCCGAAGTATGGGACCATTACATTGAAAGGAATCCAGTATTACAGAACCAGGATTACGGATGCAGATGGCAAAGAGTTGAGTTTGTATGCCGCTACTTGTGAAGAATTGTATGAGAAGCAGTTAGAGGCCCGGAAGCAGGTGGAAGAGATTATCTTTCACCGGCAGCACCCGACAGTAGCCGAGTATGGCGAGAAGTGGCTGCTGATGCAGTCGGCAAAGGTGTCTGCGTCTACACTCAGAGGTTATACGAGGGATATGACAAACTATATCATAAAACCTCTGGGAGAGATGTATATGGAAGAAGTGACTGCTGACGATATTCGGCTGGCTCTTGTTCCATTGTCAAAGAAATCAGAAGGCTTATACAATAAGGTCAATATGCTGCTCAAGTGCATTTTTTATACGGCAGAGCGAAACCAAATTCTTGAACACAACCCCTGTGCAGGAATATCCGGTAAAGGCGGAAAACCGACAAAAAAGAAGGAGGCATTGACAGATCAGCAGGTAGCCGTGCTTCTGGATACAGTCAAGGGGCTTCCTCCATATTTGTTTATTATGCTCGGTTTGTATTCCGGTCTGCGTCGGGAAGAAATTCTTGCACTGCAATGGGATTGTGTATTTCTGGACGAGGATACACCTTATCTATCGGTAAGGCGGGCTTGGCGTACAGAGCATAACAGACCCGTGATTTCTACGGTGCTAAAGACTCCGGCGGCAAAAAGGGATATTCCGATACCGAAGTGTTTGGTGGATTGTCTGAGAGAAGCGAAAGAAAATTCCATATCAGATTATGTGATCGCTGACAGCAAAGGAGAGCCGCTGGCTGCTTCGCAGTTTCAAAGAGTGTGGCAGTATGTCGTTGTCCGCTCCACTAAGCCCCGGAACTATTATAAGTATGTGAATGGGCAGAGCATCAAATACACGGTTACCCCAACGCTGGGCATGACCCAGAAAAATCAACCCAAAATCAGATATACGTTGGACTTTGATGTAACCCCGCATCAGCTGCGGCACACTTACATTACCAATCTTCTCTATGCTGGTGTTGATCCAAAGACCGTCCAATACCTTGCCGGACACGAAAACAGCAAAACAACTATGGACATCTATGCAAAAGTGAAGTACAATAAACCAGAGGAGTTGTTTGGGGTAGTAAATGGTGCGTTTCATCAGCCTGTCGCTGAATGAAAAAAGGCCGTTTTTTATGGTCCGCACACCGGATAACTGAGAGGCAGAAAGCCGGAAAAGCCCGGAGTATCAAGGGAAAACAGCTCAAAAACTCGCGCAGTACGGCCTCAAAGCCGCCCGTCGCGCGCCTCAGTTCTCCAAGCGCTAATTTGCTGAAAATCCCCGAAACTCAAGGGTCTCGGGGATTTTTTCTTTGTGAGGATATGTCTCTTTTTGCCGCTGAAGGCCGTAAAGGTTTGGGGTTACTTAGAGGTTTTTTGAGGTTACCGAGTTGCTTTCAGGTTACTAATGAGGTTACTAGGAGAGTATTTAGTAAATCGAAGATGCAGCATAAAGAAGGACGCATTCTTTCGAATGCGTCCTTCTTTATGCCAAAATAGAAAAGGGAAAGGCCGTCAGCCTTTCCCTTTTTTTGCTTTAACGGCAATATTTTTCAATATAAGCGTTCTGGCACTTGATGATGATCTTGATGGCTTCCTCGCGGCCGAGGACGTCGCTGACGACGGTCTCCTTGCCCTCCAGGCTCTTGTAGACGCGGAAGAAGTGGCGGATTTCGCTTGCCACATGGTTCGGCAGCTCCGAGATGTCCTGATAGGTGTTGTAGGTCGGATCCTGGAAGGGAATGGCAATGATCTTTTCATCGAGACTGCCGCTGTCCTCCATCGAAATAACGCCGATGGGGTAGCACTCCACGAGGCTCAGCGGGCGGATGCATTCAGAGCAGAGAACCAGAACGTCCAGCGGGTCGCCGTCGTCCGCCCAGGTGCGGGGGATGAAGCCGTAGTTGGCGGGATAGTGAGTCGAGGTGTAGAGAATTCGGTCGAGACGCAGCGCGCCGGTCTCTTTATCCATCTCGTACTTGTTTTTCGAGCCCTTCTCGATCTCGATGACCGCGAAAAAGTCCTCAGGGCGCACGCGCGCCGGTGCAATATCATGCCAAAGATTCATAATAGTTCTCCCTTCGTGAGAAATGGTATTGAGAAAACGCGCAGAAGTACGCTTCTGCGCGCTTTCGCTGACGAAAATTATTTGCTCAGTGCCTCGTCGATGCTCTTCGCGCCGAGCTTGCCGGCGCCCATGGCGAGGATGACGGTGGCAGCGCCCGTGACGGCGTCGCCGCCGGCGTAGACGTTCTGATGAGAGGTGAGACCGGCCTCGTTCACGACGATGCCGCCCTTGCGGTTGACCTCAAGACCAGGGGTGGTGTTCTTGATGAGCGGGTTCGGCGTGGTGCCAAGCGACATGATGACGCAGTCGACCGGCAGATCGTGTTCGCTGCCGACCTTTTCGATCGGGCGGCGGCGGCCGGAGGCGTCAGGCTCGCCCAGCTCCATCTCCACGCAGGTCATGGAGGAGACATAGCCCTTCTCGTCGCCGTTGATCTTGACGGGGTTATTGAGCGTCTTGAAGACGATGCCCTCTTCGATGGCATGCTCGACCTCTTCGTGACGGGCGGGGAGCTCTTCCATGCCGCGGCGGTAGACGACGTACACGTCCGCGCCCAGGCGCTTGGAGCAGCGCGCGGCGTCCATGGCGACGTTGCCGCCGCCGACGACGGCGACTTTCTTGCCCTGAAGCGGCATGATGGGCGTGTCGGAGCCGTCCTTATAAGCCTTCATCAGGTTGATACGGGTCAGGAACTCGTTGGCAGAGTAAACGCCGCAGAGGTTCTCACCGGGGATGTGCATGAACATCGGAAGACCCGCGCCGGAGCCGATGAACACGGCCTCGAAGCCGTACTCGCTCATCAACTCGTCGATGGACACGACGCGGCCGATGACCATGTTCGTCTCGACCTTGACACCGAGGGCCTTCAGGCCGTCGACTTCCTTCTGCACGATGGCCTTGGGAAGTCTGAACTCGGGGATGCCGTAGACCAGCACGCCGCCGGCAAGGTGGAGCGCTTCAAAAACGGTGACATCGTAGCCCTTCTTGGCAAGGTCGCCCGCGCAGGTGAGGCCGCTGGGGCCGGAGCCGATGACCGCGACCTTGTGGCCGTTGGGCGCGGGCTTGGCGGGTGCTTCCTGGACATTGGCATTGTGCCAGTCGGCGACAAAGCGCTCGAGGCGGCCGATGCCGACAGGCTCGCCCTTGATGCCGCGGATGCACTTCGATTCGCACTGCGTCTCCTGCGGGCAGACGCGGCCGCAGACGGCGGGCAGGGAGGAGGTCTCGTGAATGACCTGATAGGCGCCCTCGTAGTCCTTTTCGGTGATCTTCTTGATGAATTCGGGGATCTTGACCTGCACCGGGCAGCCGGAGACGCAGGGATGGTTCTTGCAGTTTAAGCAGCGGGCTGCTTCGTCGAGCGCCTGCTCCTCGGTATAGCCGAGGGCAACCTCCAGAAAGTTCTTGTTGCGGACGTTGGGCTCCTGCGAGGGCATTTCGTTCTTCTTCAGACTCATGTTAGGCATATTACTGAACCTCCTTGCTGAACAGGTTGCAGGTCTCTTCGTATTTGTGGAGCTCCCAGTCGAAGTACATCTTGCCGCGCTTGAGACTCTCGTCCCAGTCGACCTTGTGACCGTCGAAGTCCGGGCCGTCGACGCAGGCGAACTTCGTCTCGCCACCGACGGTGAGGCGGCAGCCGCCGCACATGCCGGTGCCGTCGACCATGATCGGGCTCATGGAAACGGTGGTGGGGATGCCGTAGGGCTCGGTGGTCTTGGACACGAATTTCATCATGATGGCAGGGCCGATGGCGAAGATCTCGTCATACTGGTTGCCAGCGTCGATGAGCTCCTTGAGCGCATCGGTGACAAGACCCTTCTCGCCGTAAGAGCCGTCGTCCGTCATCAGCTTCAAAACGCTGGACGCCGCGCGGAACTTGTCCTCAAGAATGACGAGGTCCTTATTCTTGAAGCCGACGACCGCGTGGACTTCCGCGCCGCAGTCGTGGAACTTCTTCAAAACGGGGTAAGCGATGGCGCAGCCGACGCCGCCGCCCACGACGCAGACCTTCTTCTTGCCTTCGGTCTCGGTCGGGCGGCCCAGCGGGCCGACAAAGTCCTGAATGTACTCGCCCTCGGCTTTATGTCTGAGCTTTTCGGTGGTGGCACCGATCGTCTGCACGATGATGGTGACGGTGCCCTTCTCACGGTCGAAGTCGTGGATGGTGATGGGGATGCGTTCACCGTTTTCATCGACGCGCAGGATGATGAACTGGCCGGGCTCGGCCTTCTTTGCCACCATCGGCGCCTCGATCTCGTAGAGGGTCACGGTGGGCTTGAGCGCTTCTTTCTTCACGATGCGATACATGAATGATTCTCCTTTTTGTTGAGATTCAGCGCCGTGCCGTCCGGGGAGAACGGCAGGCGGGATTCCTGGACGCAGCGCCGGGAATATGGAATGATGCTATGTTTATATCATGAAAGTTTTCTTGCGTCAATAAATATCAAAATTCTGACGATGCAGGAAAACTTGCATTTACGAAAAATACTTGCAAAAAACTAAAGCAGCGTCACGCTGCGGCCCTCGGTGCTGATGAGGGCCTCCTCGCGCATCTTGCGCATCTCGCGCATCATGGCGCTGCGGTCGGCGCTGATGTAGTCGGCAAGCATGCTGAGGGAAAACGGCAGGGGGAACGTCCGGCTGCCGTGCTCGTCGGCGAGCTGCTCGAAAAAGCACAGCAGCTTTTCGCGGATGGAGCGGCAGGCGAGCACCTCGATCCGGCGGCTCAGATGCAGGGACTTTTTCGAGAGCAGTTGGAAGAGGTTCGTTACGACCTGACTGTGGCAGGCGCAGGCGTTTTCACAGCGCTTTGTGATCTGGTCATAGCGCATGAAGATGACGCGGCAGTCCTCGCGGCACTCGATGAGCGCGCTGCCGTCGCGAAAGCCGGTGAACGCCAGCTCCTCGCCAAAGACGCTGCCCTCGTCCATGTTTTCAAGCACGGTGTGGTTGCCGTCGGCGTGCAGGCGCAGAAGCACTGCGCTGCCCGAGAGCAGCACGCCGATCATATCCTGCTGCTCTCCGCAGGTGAGGATGGTCTGTCCTGCGCTGAAGCGCTGCTCGTAAGCGCTGAAGCAGCGCAGCATATTTTCGCACGATGCTTCGTCCACACCTGTAAACAGTGCGGAATCGCGGCAGTCCATCGCTCTCCCTCCCGTAAGGCCTGCTGCTTTACCGGTGCAGCGCAGCCGTTGACCTATTGCATTATCATATACCAGAGAGGAAAAAAAGTAAATGACAATTTCGCGAAAAAATCGGACAAAAAAGCGTGCGATCCCTGTAAAAAAGCATCCGCCTTATTTGGCGGATGCTTTGTCCTTGGTTTTGCGCGCATAGTCGTAAAACACCTGCGCAATGGGCGATAAAATGCTGTTTTTGTGCTTGACGATATAGAGCTGGCGGCGGAAGCGCGAGTCGGGGAAGGGGAAGGCGAGAAGCTTTCCGAACTGAACATAGTCCTGCGCGGCGCTCTGCGCGATGAGACCGACGCCGAGACCCTCGCTGACCATCTGCTTGACGCTCTCGGTCGAGCGGATCTCGACCGCGGTGCGCAGCTGGGCGATGTCGATGCCGAGCTCATTTAAGAGTTCCTTGCCCGCCTGATACGTGCCGCTGCCCTTTTCGCGGCTGATGAACGTCTCTTCCTTGAGCTGCTTGATGGGGAAGGGCTTGCCCGCAAAGGCCTGATACTTTTCGGTGTTCGGCGTGATGAGCACCATCGGGTCGTTGGCAAAATCCTGATAGACGCATTTGTGGCTCGCCACCATCGTGCCGCAGAAGCCGATCTCTACGCTGCGCGTGGCGACGAGCTCCACGACCTTGGGACTGTCCTCCATCTGGATATTGAAGGTGATGTCCGGATAGCGGGCGCGGAAGTCCTGCAAAAGGTGCGGCAGATAATACTGGCTGGGCACCGTGGAGGCCGCGATGGAGATCGTACCCTTCATCTCCTGCGAGAAGTTGCGCAGCGCGATGGCTGCGTTCTCGCGCACCTGCAGGATCTCCTTGGCGTATTTGTAGAGGAGCTTGCCCGCGTCGGAGGGGTAGGTCTCCTTCGTGGTGCGGACGATGAGCTTGATATTCAGTTTTCTCTCCAGTGCGGAGACGTGCGAGCTGATGGTCGGCTGCGTCAGGTGCAGCAGCTCCGCGGCGCGGGAAAAGCTGCAGTTTTCCACCACGTAGACGAACGCTTCGAGCTCTTTGATATCCATATCAATGTCCATGAAGTTCCCCCGTCAGACCGGCAAAAGCAAAATGTTTTGCGTTGATAGTGCGTTGAATGCTTATTTTTTAACAGTATACACAGTTTAGCGCCGTTTGTCCAGAGAGGGAAACGGCATTTTGCAGGATTTTATGCATTTTTTGCCCGTGCGATGCACCGCGCGGGCAAAAAATGACGACTTACTGCTTGTCCTGCGCCAGCGCCTCGCCCAGCGCGATGGCGAGCTGATCGGGGCAGGAGGTATTCTTGAAGCCGCAGCGGATGCCGCGCATGCGCGCGATGGCATCCTCGGCCTTCATGCCTTCGACCAGGCGCGAAATGCCCTGAAGGTTGCCGTTGCAGCCGCCGATGACCTCTACGCTCTTGATGGTGTGGTCGTCGTTCAGCTCAATGTGCATTTCCTTGGAGCAAACGCCCTTGGTGCGGTAGTTATAAGTCATTTCTATCTCTCCTTTTCTGATAGTCCGCGCCAATCATAGCACATTCGCCCTGCGTTCGCAAGGGATGCACCGAAAAAGGAAAGAAAAAGAAGATGCGGCAATTCAGGGTGGTATTCCGCGAACAAGCGTGCTATAATTACCCTGTTAGAATATTGCCATTACAGAACAAAACGCAAAAGGAGTTGTTTTTTATGTCAGTTTTGACCGCCGTTGTTCTCGGCCTTGTGCAGGGGATCGCGGAATTTTTACCGATCTCGTCCTCCGGCCATCTCGCCATCGCGGAGCATTTACTAAGCATCCAGGGCGCGAGCAACGTGCCCGACTTTTTCGACGTGCTGCTTCACCTCGGCACGCTCGTGGCGGTGTTTGCCGCTTACTGGGATGATATCCGCGATATGATCGTGGAGTTTTTCACCGGCATCGGCGACCTTGCCCATCATCGCACGCCGAACCCCGTGCCGCCTGCGCGCCGCCTTATTCTGCTCATCATTGTGGGCACGCTGCCGCTTTTCGTCATGGTGCCGTTTCGCCGTTTTTTCACGGAGCTGAGTGATAATATGTACTTTATCGGCGGCGCACTGATCGTCACGGGCATCCTGCTCTTTGCGAGCGACCGCGTGCGCCATGGCCGCAAGACGGAAAAGACCGCCACGCTGCTCGACGCGCTGCTTGTCGGTATCGGTCAGGCCATCGCGCTGTGCCCGGGCATCTCCCGCTCCGGCATGACGATCACGGCGGGCTGCTTCACGGGCTTTGAGCGCAAGTTTGCCGTGCGCTTTGCATTCCTGCTCTCCATCCCCGCGGTGTTGGGGGCGAACATCCTGACACTCAAAGACGCGATCGACACGGGCATCGACTTCTCCAGCGTGCCCGTGTACCTCGTCGGTGTCGTCGTCGCGGCGGTGTCGGGCTATGCGAGCATCCGCCTGCTGCGCTATGTTGCCGACAAGGGCCGTTTCGGCGCGTTTGCCTATTACTGCTGGGCCGCCGGCGTGCTGACGCTGGTGCTCACGATCCTGCACTAATTTTTGATTCTGAGGTGAATCATGGCACAACAGAAGAAAAAAACCACCACAACGAAAAAGAAAACGACGGGTTCGTCCCGCTCCTCGTCTTCCGGCAAGCGCACGGCGAAGAAGAATCAAAAGCGCCCCATCCGCCGCGAGGTCGCGGGCGCAATTCTGCTGGTGCTGGCGCTGTGCCTGGGCTTTAGCTATTTCCAGTCGGGGGCGTGGCTGCTCGATCAGCCGGCGAAGCTGTGCCGGTCGCTCTTTGGCTGGGGCTATTACCTCGTCGCGCCCGCGCTGCTGCTGGGGAGCTACATTCTGCTCTTCCACCGTGGGCGGAACGTCGCGTCCTGCCTTGTCGGCACGGCGCTGCTGCCGGTCGTGTTCGGCGCGATCATGCACATCGCCCTCTGCAAAGAGAAGTATGTCAACATGGATGGCATCTTGAAGCTTCTGTGGACGAGCGGCAACGCGCTCGAGTCCGGCGGCGCGGTGTCTGCATCGCTTGCGATCATGCTGGTGCTGCTGGTGAAAAAGGTGCTGGCGATGGTCCTGCTCGTCGTGCTGTTCGCCGCGTTTTTGATGATGGCGTTCCGTTTGACGCCTGCCGCCGTGATCGAGGCCGTGCGCTCGCACGAGCGCGTGCCCTATGAGCCGGTGGAGGAAGAGGACCTTCCGCCGCAGCGCACCCATGTGCTGCGCCGCAGTGCGCCGGTCCATACGCCGGACGCCGCCATCGACATTCCGCTCGACGGCGAGGAGCGCGTCATCAAGAAAAATCCCACGGGCGGCTTCTTCCGCAAGAAGTCCGATAATATCAAGAGCCCCGACGAGCTGTTAGCGGGCGGAAGTGCCGCGGAGACAAAGATCGCTGCACCCGTTTCGCCTGCCGCCGCGCCGTCCGCACCCGTTAAGCCTGTGACGGTGGAGGCCGACGACTTCGACCTGCCGCCGTTTGATACAGCGCCGAGCGCGCCCGCGCCGGTCGTCCCGGCACCCGCACCTGTGATGCACACACCGTTTGCCGCGCCCACGCCGAGCGTGCAGAGCGCACCCGTCGCCGCAGCCGCAGCAGCAACGACGGTTCCCGCCGTGCTGACCGACAAGCAGGAGGACAAGCTCCGCCGCGCCGAGGTCGATGCCGCGCGCGAGGAGGTCACGCGCGAGATCGAGGGCAGCGACGCGCAGCCCCAGCCGCCTGCATATCAGTATCCGCCCATCACGCTCTTAAAAGAGGGCAGCGTGACGAACGCCGCTGAGGCGGGCGCGGAGCTGCGCAACAACTCCCGCCGCTTGGCGCAGACGCTCACGAGCTTCGGCGTGGACGCCCAGCCGGGCGATGTGGTGCGCGGCCCGTCGGTCACGCGCTATGAGTTCACGCTCAGTCAGGGCGTGAAGCTCTCGAAGATCACAAATTTGCAGGACGATATCGCCCTTGCGCTGGGCGCGAGCGGCGTGCGCATCGCGCCCATCCCCGACAAGATCTCCGTCGTGGGTGTCGAGGTGCCGAACAAGCTCGTTTCGCCCGTCAGCATCCGCACGGTGCTCGAATCCACGGAGTTCACCACCCATCCTTCCACCACGGCCTTCGCCGTCGGCAAGGACATCAGCGGCAAGAACATCGTCGGGAATATCTCGAAGCTTCCGCACGTGCTCATCGCCGGTACGACAGGCTCCGGTAAGTCCGTGTGCACGAACTCACTGATCGTCTCGATGCTCTATAAGTCAACGCCCGAAGAGGTGCGCTTTATCATGGTCGACCCGAAGATGGTCGAGCTTGCGCCCTACAACGGCATCCCGCACCTGCTCATCCCCGTCGTCACCGACCCGAAAAAGGCTGCGGGCGCGCTGCAATGGGCCGTGTACGAGATGATGAAGCGCTACAAGATGTTCTCCGAGCACAACGTCAAGGACCTTGCCTCCTATAATAAGGTGGCGGAGACGGACGAAACGCTCAAAAAGCTGCCGAGCGTCGTTGTCGTCATCGACGAGCTGGCCGACTTGATGCTCGTCGCGGCGAAGGAGGTCGAAGAGTCGATCTGCCGCGTAGCGCAGATGGGCCGCGCCGCGGGCATGCACCTGGTTATCGCGACGCAGCGTCCGTCCGCCGACGTCATCACGGGCCTGATGAAGGCCAACATCCCGAGCCGCATCGCCTTTGCGGTCGCCTCGGCGATGGAATCGCGCATTATCCTCGACACCGCGGGCGCGGAAAAGCTTGTGGGCCGCGGCGATATGCTCTACGCCCCGCTCGGCGAGGGCAAGCCCAAGCGCGTGCAGGGCTGCTTTATTTCGAGCGAGGAGATCGAGCGCGTGGTCAACTTCGTCAAGGAAAACGGCGAGACGGACTACGACGAATCCGTTATCGACAAGATCAACGCCGCCGTCGCCGAAAAGGAGAAGGGCAGCGCCAAGGGAGGCGGCAATGCCGCGCCTGATCAGAACGCCGCCGACGATGTGGATGAGCTGCTCCCCGCCGCGATCGACGTGGTCATGGAGACGGGTCAGGCGTCCGTCTCGATGCTCCAGCGCCGCTTGAAGCTCGGCTATTCGCGCGCGGCGCGCATCGTCGACGAGATGGAGACGCGCGGCATCGTGGGCCCGTTCGAGGGCTCGAAGCCCCGCCAGCTGCTTATCACGAAAGAGCAGTGGCAGGAGCTCAAGATGAAGGGCGCCTACGGCGCAGCGCCGCCGGAAGCGGAAGAGCTTCCGCCGCCGGACGAGGAAAACTGAACAAAGCGAAAGCACCGCAGATGAAATTTATCTGCGGTGCTTTTTTGTGCGTGTTTGGTCCCCTGCGCACAGGAGTCGCATAGACTGTCGGGGAAGAAGAAATGGGGGAGGAGATCGACATGGCCTATTCCGACAGGGAGCTGCTCGCACGCCTCATCGAGTGCGAAGCGGGCGGCGAGGGCGAGAATGGGATGAAAGCCGTGGCGAGCGTCGTGATGAACCGTGTGCGCTCGACGGGCGGCGAATACGCGCGCGTGGGGCAGGGCAGCATCCGCAGGATCATCTTCCAGCCGGGGCAGTTCGTCTGCGCGAGCGAGACCGAGCGCGGCAGCTACAACCCGCAGAACATCTACAACATGCGTCCGACTGAAATTCATTATGAGATCGCGGATTGGGCCATTGCCGGCAACCGATTGAACGGCCTTGGAACGGCGCTGTGGTTCTTTAACCCGTTTTCGCCCTCCTGTCGCGCGAATTTTCCTTCAAATGTGGGGACGTTCGTCATGCGTATCGGCGACCACTGTTTTTATAACCCCACCGCCGCGTATTACGACACCTGAGAAAAGCAAATCAGCAGCAACGGGAAAGGGAGAGGACGTTTTTATGATCCAGATGGGAAAAAGCATGCCGTGCCTTTATGAGCAGATGGTTGCCGTGCCCGCCATGGCGAGCGCGCAGCAGAGCGGCAACAGCAATAATAGCAGCAATAATAGCAGTAATAACAACAGTAACAACAACGTGAGCCAGAGCTATGAGGAAATGCTTGGAGGATCGTCGGGGGCGGGAGGCATGTCGCTCGTGCCGCAGGGCGGCGCGAGCGGGCAGTTCCAGCCCACGCCCGACGAGATCGAAGAGTCTCGGACGGTCGACAAGATGGCCTACAATTCGTGGAAGGGGATGCTCGCGCGCAACATCGGCCGCGCAGTCATCGTGAGCTTCCTCGTCGGTTCGCAGAACACGGTCGTGGCGGTCGGCACGCTACAGGAGGTCGGAAACGACTATATCACGCTGTTCCACCCCGGCCGCAGCGCCTACATCACCGCCGACATCTACTCCATCCGCTTCGTGGAGTTCCCGCAGGGGAACAACGTGATCACACTCAACTAAAAAGGGACGCTTTCGCGTCCCTTCATTTTTGCTTTTGCGTTCGCAGACGCAAAGAATTTTGATCGTCGATCGCCGCGACCAGCGCGTGGCGATCGACACCTCTCGCTCCGCGCGTGTCGCAGCCGCCAGCGGCGGCAAGGCACAAAGCGGAGTGTGGCCTTCCTCAAAAAAGCGGCTTTACCGCTTTTTTGAAGTACTTAGAATCTTCTTCTCCGCCCGTGGTAGCCGCCGTGTGCCGCGCCGCGGCGGCGGTGGCCGTAGCGACGGCGGCGGGAGAACATCGTCACATAGACGACGAGCGCGACGATCAGCAGTACGACCACGATCAACAGAATGCGGACGAGCGGCTTTGCGAAAAAGTCAGACACCCTGCGCTGCGCCGTCAGGAACCACGAGGCCGATACATCGTTCAGCGCCAAGAGGTCCGTCTCGGCGTAGACCTTACCATTGTAGGAGAGCGTCAGCTTGCCGAGCACGTCGCCCGCGGAAACGGGCGCGTCGACCGTGTCGTTCGTGAGCGTCACGGTGCGCTCAAGCATGTCGGGCTCGACATTGTCGGGCAGCAGGCAGGCGATATCCTCCGCCGCGTGGGTCGAAACGTAGCTCGCCTCGCTCGAAAGCGCGACGGGCACCTCCTGCACAAGGTCAGAGGAGGAGAGAATGTCGCGGAGGACAAAGTTGTCAAAGCCCCAGTCGAACATGCGCGACGTTTCGGAGAAGCTGCGCGTCTGGATGGTCACACCGTCCTCGAGCGTCACGCGCTCTGCGCCCAGCACCACGCTGATCATGTGGCGGCTGCCGCGCAGGGCGGACGAAATGAGGCAGTAGCCCGCCTCGGGTGTCGAGCCGGTCTTGATGCCCTGCGCGTCGCGGTACACATAACCGCGGGCGCGCCAGTTGGAAATGAGAAAGTTCGTCGAATGCAGCTCACGCGGCTTGTCGGTCATGTTCGTGGCGGGCACGGTGTAGCTCTTGGAGTTGCAGATCTCCATGAATTTATCGTGCTTCAGCGCCTCGCGCGTGATGAGGTAGAGGTCCCACGCGGTCGTGTAGTGCTGGGAGTTGTGAAGACCCGTGGCGTTGGCGAAGTGCGTGTGCTCGCAGCCAAGCTCCGCCGCGCGCTCGTTCATGCGCGCGACAAAGGCGTCGACCGAGCCGTAGAGCGTTTCGCCCAAAATGTTGCACGCCTCGTTCGCCGAGACGATGAGCATGCAGTTGAGCAGCTGCTCGACCGTCATCGTTTCGCCGGGGACGATGTTCGCCGTGCTGCCGTCGCTCGACAGCCCCTCGAACGCCGATTCCGTCGCGGTGACGGAGTCAGTCAGCGCGATCTTGCCCTCATCGATGGCTTCAAACACCAGCAGCGCGACCATCACCTTTGTGAGCGACGCGGGGAAGTTCTCCTGATGGGCGTTTTTCTCATAGAGAATTTCGCCCGTGTCGGCCTCAATGAGAAGACCGGCCTTCGCGTCGAGTGTGAAGTCCTCATAGGCGTCAGCGCTCGTGAGCGAAAAGAGCGGGAGCAGGAGCGCAAAAGATAAAAAAAGTGAAAACAAGCGGCGTTTTTTCATGGAAATATACCTCGTTGTATGATACAATCAAATAGAATACAGTGAAGAGGAGCGCGCCGTTCGGCACGCTTCGACATCAGTATAGCAAAAAAGGCAGGCGAGCGCAACCGTGGAAAAGCAAGAAAAGAAAACCAAAGTCAGCGGCGTCTACCTTGTGCTCGCCGCGCTGACGGTGCTGTTCGCCGTTTCGCTCGTTTTTCTGCACAAAACGGCCTACGAGGGTGCCTCGCACGGGAATTACACCGTGACGACGCAGGACAAGACCGACGAGATCACCGCGCCCACGCGCGTTGTGACGCTTGTGAACGTCAATACCGCGACGGTGGAGGAGCTTGAAACGCTGACGGGCATCGGCCCGTCGCTCGCGCAGGCGATCATCGACTACCGCGCAGAGCACGGCGATTTTACGGCGGCGGAGGACCTTTTGAACGTCAAGGGCATCGGAGAGGCGAAGCTCGAGGGATTCCGCGCGGAGATCACATTCACGGAGGAGGATGGCAATGAAAATTCTGGTGGTTGACGACGAGCAGCTTCTCGTCAAGGGCATGAAATTCAATCTGGAAAACGAGGGCTACACGGTCGAGACCGCCTACGACGGCGCGACCGCCATCGACATGGCGAAAAGCGGCGGGTTTGACCTCATCATCCTCGATCTGATGATGCCGCAGGTGGACGGGCTGACGGCCTGCATGCGCATCCGCGAATTTTCCAATGTGCCCATCATCATGCTGACCGCCCGCAGCGAGGACGCCGACAAGATCATCGGCCTTGAGTCCGGCGCGGACGACTATATCACAAAGCCGTTCAACATCTTAGAGCTCAAAGCGCGCATCCGCGCGCTGCTGCGCCGCGCGAACGCCGCACCGCAGCAAAAGCAGCCTGAAACGCTCCTGTTGACCGCGGGCGGCATCACGCTCGACCCCGAGCAGCGCGTCGCCGTCAAAAACGGCGAGATCGTCGAGCTCACGGCCAAGGAATACGACCTCATCGAGCTTCTTGTCAAGAATCCGCGCCGCGTTTACTCGCGCGAAAATCTGATGGACCTCGTCTGGGGCTACACCTACGCGGGCGACTACCGCACGGTGGATGTGCACATCCGGCGGCTTCGCGAAAAGCTCGAGGAAAACCCCGCCGCGCCGCAGCACATCCTGACCAAATGGGGCGTGGGGTACTACTTGAAGGACTGATTTCCCACTAAAAGAAAGAGAAGGGGGGGCAGCGCCGTGCAGATGCATGCGAGCCTGCAGCGAAAATTCAGCTTCAGCTATATCGCCATCATTCTGGCGGTGCTGATCCTGCTGAACACGTATCCGCTCATCACGTCGGAAAACCTGACGTTCCGCTCTAAGCAGAGCTCGCTGCAGGGCAGCGTCTCGGTGATGGTGACGGCGCTCTCCGGCCTTGAGGAGCTGAGCGAGGAAAACGTCGCGGGTGCGATGACGCTCGTGGAGGAGACGGGGATCTCCCGCGTGCTTGTGACGGACGCCTCGGGCCGCGTGCTATATGACACGCGCGAAACCGACGGCGCGATCGGCCGCTACGCCTTTTATACAGAGCTTGTGCAGGCGCTTCGCGGAGAAGACGTCTTTTACACCGAATTTTCGGACAAGGCGTTCAAAAGCCGCGCGGCCTCGCCGGTCATCTACCACAGCCAGACCATCGGCGCGGTCTACGCCTATGAATACGACACCGAGCAAGCGGAGCTGCTGCTGTCCCTGCAGCGCAATCTCCTGACGATTTCGGCGGTCGTGCTGGTGTTCGCCGGCGGGATCAGCGTACTCTTATCCCGTGTGCTGACGCGGCGCTTCGGCGTACTGACCGACGCCATCCGCAAGATGCGCGAGGGCTCGTACAGCCACCGTGCCGAGGTCGGCGGGCACGACGAGATCAGCGAGCTCGCCGCCGAGTTCAACGACATGGCTGACCGGTTGCAAACGACGGAGGACGCTCGCCGCCGCTTCGTGTCGGACGCGAGCCACGAGCTCAAAACGCCGCTGGCGGGCATCAGGCTTCTGTCCGACTCCATTTTGCAGACGGAGAACATGGACGCGCAGACCGTGCGCGAATTTGTCGGTGATATCGAGCAGGAGTCCGAGCGCCTGGCGCGCATCACGGAAAATCTGCTGCGCCTGACGCGCCTGGACAGCGGCATGCTGCCCGAGGCGCAGCGCGTCGACCTCTCATCCGTGATGGCGCGCGTGGTGCGCATGCTGCGCCTTGTGGCCGAGGAAAAGCAGGTCGACCTCTCATATGAAATTCGCCGCGAGGGACAGACCCTTGCGAGCGAGGATGAAATTCACGAAATCATCTACAACCTGACGGAAAACGCCATCAAGTATAACCGCCCCGGCGGCTTTGTGAAGCTGCTGCTCGCGGGGGATGAAAAGGACTGCCTTCTCACTGTCAGCGACAATGGCATCGGCATTCCGGAGGGGGACATGCCCCGCATTTTCGACCGCTTCTACCGCGTGGACAAGATGCGCTCGCGCGCCGCGGGCGGTACAGGCCTTGGCCTTTCCATCGCCGCCGACACGGCGCGCCGCCGCGGCGGCAG
>ENA-OVFO01000644-OVFO01000644.1-human-gut-metagenome-genome-assembly--contig:-NODE-644-length-17734-cov-205.545393_pt1 | contig 17734 bp, 13 predicted proteins | sample MGYA00237761_ERZ505401 | MGnify/ENA primary metagenome ERZ505401 (study PRJEB26158, sample SAMN06016330) | human gut metagenome | biome: human gut; feature: ankylosing spondylitis patient; material...
TTCGAACCGCCGACCCTCTGCTTGTAAGGCAGATGCTCTAAACCAGCTGAGCTAAGCGCCCTTACTTTTCGTAAGCGGTTGCAAAGGTACGACTATTTTTTGGTTCCACCAAATTTTTCAGCAACTTTTTTCGTTTTTTCTTCAAAAAAGTGCATTTTCTGGTGTTTTTCCTCATTTTTCAGGGTAAAAACGGTCAGTTTTTGCATTTCAATTGCCAAAAACAGCCAACCAAGAGAAAGTACTTACGATGGGACTGCAAAACCTCTTTCAACCCCAAAAGGTACTTATTGAGAAAGAAAAGTTCTTTTTAAGAAATTCAAAGAAACAAAAAAGGCATTCTTCACGAGGAAGAATGCCCTATTCTATTTTTATACCTTATATTATATATACTGTATAATTACTCACCAACCTGAACAGTTGCACGACGGTTGTAAGAAGCAGGAGTCAAATCCTTAACACCACCGTTAGCCTTAACTACGATGTTCTCCTTAGCGACACCCAACTTAACGAGCTCATCAGCTACCTTCTCTGCACGAGCCTTAGAAATCTTCTGGTTAACAGCTGCAGAACCAGTAGCGCTGTCAGCATAACCGTTAACTACCAACTTAGCGTTGTTGTCCTTTGCATACTGAGCGAGAGCCTGTACGTTTACAAGATCCTTCTTAGAAGCAACCTTAGACTTGCCGATGTTGAAGAATACAGAAACTGGAGTAGCAACATACTCCTTAACTACCTTATCCTCTACAGGCTTCTGGTTGTTCAAGAGATTCTTCAAACGGTCGTTCTCTGCATTAGCATCGTTCAACTTAGCATTGAGAGCGTCGAGTTCTGACTGATGAAGAGCGTTGATAGCATCAACATCTGGAACCTTGTTCCAAGTAGCCTTACCCAAGTTGTATGTAACACCGACCTCAACATTCAAAGAACGGTCGTGTCTTGCAATCACCTTGTCGATAGAGCGAGATGTGCTAGGCTTAGCACCTGCCAATACACCTGTGTAACCATCATAGTCGCTAGCACCTAATGCATAGTTTACATCGAGGTTGACAGCCCACTTCTTATTAATCTTGAACTCGTTCAAGATACCAACACCAACTACAGGAGCATAGCAGTTAGCGCTCATGTTACGGTTAATACCAAAACCTGCGTAAGGGATGCAATCCCAAACACGAGCCTCGTTGTAACCACACAACATATTGCTAACATTGAACAAAACCTGCTCATTCAAAGTCCAATACTTATTTGCATTTGTTGACTTATCCTCAGAAACTACTGTACGACCCCAAGCGCCATTGAACTTGGTACGGAGACCGAGACCTGGTGTAAACCACTTACCTACAGCAACAGAGAAACCGAGATTGTTTCTGAAACCCTTGAGTGGGCTCTTAGAGAAACCATTGCCCTCTTCCTGGTTGCCCCAGAATGCAGAACCAGCAACGTTTGCCTGAACAAACCAATTGCTCCAGAAAGAATTTGTTGCAACGCTATACTTCTCAGTAGTTGCTGCATCCTGAGCCATACTGCCCATTGTTACGCTAGCCAATGCTAGCACTGCTAATAACTTTTTCATAACTTTATAATTTAAAAATCAATTTATATATACCTTCTGAATGACGGAGCAAAGATAATACTATTTTTTGAAATAACCTTCATTTTCTAAAAAAAATAGCATTTTTCGTTAACTTTTTAAAGAAAAACGGGATTTTTCCCTGCTTTTAACCTAAAAGATGCTCAATTTCCTGCTGACGGAGGATACAAAGTACCGACTTTCCATCGGGCGTATAATTGACATTCTGGCAGGCAAAAAGATCATTCACCAGCCCCTCCATCTCTTCATTACTCAATATCTGCCCCTGAGGTATTGCAGCCTGGCGAGCCAGACTCAAAGCCAAAGTCTGATTGATTTCATCAATGGCTGATACGCCCTTTTCTACTGCAGAAGAAACCATGTCCTGTACCAGTTTAAGAGGATTCAATCCTTCAAGTCCGCCAGGAACTGAATTTACGGCATAGCTTCCGCCTCCAAGATCTTCCAGTTCAAAGCCCATCGATTCCATTTCAGGCAGGATCTTTTCAAAGATTACCTTCTCTGACATCGGGAACTGCACAACCTCAGGAAAGAGGACTTTCTGTGAATGAAAGGTCCGGTCAGCCAACTGACGCAAATACTGTTCGAACAAGACACGCACATGGGCACGATGCTGGTCGATAATCATCAATCCCGATTTTACCGCAGTCATGATATACTTACCTTTATACTGATAATGGGCTGGCGATTTCTCTGCAATGATACTGTCTGGCGTATTATCCTGACTAGAATCATCGGAAAACACCATGGTCTGTTCCATCCCCTGCACATCATCCTGATCTTTGAGTCCTTCATAAAGCTGTTCCCATTTTTCATCCACCTGAGGTTTCGACTTAGGAACAGAGAAACTGGCTCCCATAGGGACTGCTCCCGTGGAAGAGGAAGACTTGAACGGATTATAACCAGGATTCAAACTGATCTTCGGTGCCGCAGCAGCCGTACTCATCTCTGGATTATAAACAGGGATGTCCGGTTTATCCTCGGTATCGAAATCAATGGTAGGTACATCATTGAACATACCGATGGACTCCTTGACCGAAGCCGAGAGGATTTGCCAGATAGCCTGCTCATTCTCGAATTTGATTTCAGTCTTCGTAGGATGGATATTCACATCAATATCCTTCGGATCTACATCAAAATACAGAAAGTAAGGCACCTGTTCACCCTGAGGAACCAGACGGTCATAAGCAGCCATCACAGCCTTATTGAAATAAGGATGTTTCATGTATCTCCCGTTGACAAAGAAGAACTGATGCACACCTTTCTTTCTGGCAGATTCCGGTTTGCCCACAAATCCAGACACCTTACACATAGTGGTTTCTACATTTACCGGCAGGAGTTCCTGATTGAAACGCTTGCCGAAGACATCGAGAATGCGCTGACGCAAATTAGCGGCACGCAAATTGAATACTTCGGTACCATTGCTATGTAAAGTAAAGGTGATTTGAGGATTTACCAATGCAATCCGCTCGAAAGCCGTCAGAATATTGTTCAACTCTGTAGAATTGGACTTCAGGAACTTTCTTCGCGCGGGTACGTTATAAAAGATATTGCTGACAGAGAAGATGCTTCCCACAGCACAGGAGCATGGCTCCTGTTTCTCATATCGGGAACCAGAAATCTGTATCAGGGTTCCTATCTCGTCGGTAGCCTGTCGTGACTTCAGTTCTACCTGAGCCACAGCAGCTATAGACGCCAAAGCTTCGCCACGGAAGCCCATGGTGCGAAGTGCAAACAAATCATCAGCCTTACGGATTTTGGAAGTAGAATGACGTTCGAAAGCCAAACGAGCATCTGTTTCAGACATACCTTTTCCATCATCTATCACCTGGATGTTGGTACGGCCAGCATCGGTAACTGTGACATGGATATTCCTGGCACCCGCATCGACTGCATTTTCGACCAGCTCCTTGATAACTGAAGCCGGACGCTGTATAACCTCACCTGCTGCTATCTGATTGGCAACAGAATCGGGTAAAAGTTGAATAATATCACTCATCTCTAAATGTTAATCATATAAGAAAATGATGCTTCATTATAATCAGTCAGTCAGTTTCTGAAGTGGAGCTTCATGACGCTTAATGTTCTTGAGTTCGGAGCCCTTGGATTTACCACGCCATACAAAGATATCATTCTTATCTTTAGGACGCAAGTCCTCGAACCAGGCAAAATTGTTAAGTTTATATTTTGCCGGCGGAATCTGCGTCATAGGATACATGGTAGATGTAAACTTATTGGTCCAGATTTTCTCCATCTTCCTGCCCGGTCCCATATACATACGCATGGTATCGGTCTCCAGATAATTCAAGCCAATGAGCGAACTGTCCTTATCATCCGTCATATAATAGATGGTCTGCACATTACCGATAGACTCTCCTTGTTTAATCTCACCTTTTTCAAAGTAAGATTTCATCTCAGAAGAACTGATCTGATTGAAATGAACACTATCCGGCATCTGCTCTACAGACAGCGCCTGTCCGATGACATGGGCAAAACGAACGGTAGAGTCGTTCATGAAGACCAGAATCTTCTCGCCCAGCAACTGACGGTTTCCATTCCAGACGATAGGATCCTTATACATGGTCATGCAGGAATCCTGAGAATTGAAAACCAGGGAATCGCAGATGGCCTGCATATCCAGACGATAGGCACGGACCTTAGGATAAGCATGCACCTTACGGTATACCGAATCGGTATTGATATGGAAGGTATTGATACGCATGGTATCAGAATGAACCCAAAGGGTATCTTTCTGCGAATAGTCGATCGCTACAGGATTGCGGGTGGCAAAGCCATTACCGGTTTTCTCGTTGTAACGCAGATAATTGCAAGTCAGGGAATTTTTATTTTTCTTGTCTACATAAACCACATTACCATATCCGGTACTCTCTCCATCCTTTACATAATAGAGCGTATCACCCGTAAGTGTCTTGTCTTTATCCATAACCGTAGAACGGCCGTAAAGCTGTGCTCTATCGGTCTTGGTATCATAATATCCGTCTTCTGTCTTGACAACACTTGCACCGGAAACAATCTTAGAAGGTCCTACCATGTGAGCCTTTGACTTACGGACATCGTAATACAAAGTATCGGTGGTAACAACATCCTTGCCGCTGCGCAACTTGACATTATAGACAAACTTAGCCTCACGCGTTTCGGTATGATACTCACCCCAATCGGCAACCAGCTTATCCTTACCATCAATCAGCGTTCCGCCGTCAAAGAAGTTTGCCATATTATACAAGCGGTCGAAATCCAAGCTATCAGTACGTAAAGTCTGCCGACGATGATGCAAGACCACATTCTTGCGTGCTCTCATCATCTGCATCTGCCCATCATACTCTGCTCTATCACAAGTGAGTGACAAGGTGTCTCCCTGCCGGTAATGAACATGTCCGAAAGCTTTCACGGAATTAGAAGCCTGATAGAAATACGCGCTGTCACAGGTAAGATGACTGCCCTGATGCAAGAAAGAGACCTTACCTTTTAATATTTGGGCATCAGGATTATTACCGAACATATCATAGTACAATTCATCTGCATGCAAAAGATATACGCGGTCACCATGAGGGCGTTTTCCGGCATGCTTCTTTGGAGCCTGCATGGCTTGCATCAGACAAAACCCAAACAGGCATAGAACCATAACCGATATGATTCTATGCCCTCTGATATGATTATTTAATCTTTTATTTATCATTTAATCCAACCTTGATATTCAAACTTACAATCCTTATAGCGATCGTTCATACGAACATAAGTCTGCTTGATTTTATTGACTACCCAATCGTGCAAGGTCTGGGCACGTTCCTTAGCCAACACTACATCCTTCATCACCTGAAAATCTTCGGTAATAGTAGCTCTATGTCCGTCAACACGGCTTACCAGTTTTACCAAAGCACAAGTGATTTTACCCTTGGAATTCACCATCGTGAAAGGTGCAGAAACCTCACCTACCTTCATTGTATCTACCGTACGGGCAACCTCGGTAGGCAGATCCTTCATCTGGAAGCGAGAAGTTCTTGACTGGTCAGGAGTAACATTGGCCATCAAACCCTTGTTGTTGCGGGTATCCTTATCATCAGACAATGCTTCTACAGCCTGCTCAAAGGTAAACTTAGCGGCACGGATATCATTACCGATAGAATCCAGACGGCCGATAGACTTATCAATAGCATCCTGAGAAACCTGAGGCTTAAGCAGGATATGGCGACACTTAATCTTATCACCACGCTTATCAATCAACTGGATGATATGATAACCAAACTCAGACTCAACAATCTTTGAGATTTTCTTAGGATCGGTAAGATTGAATGCTACATTTGCAAACGCAGGATCCAACATACCTCTACCGATATAATCCATCTCGCCACCCATACGGGCTGAACCCGGATCCTCAGAATAAAGACGAGCCAAAGTAGCAAAAGAAGTCTCACCCTTATTCACACGGTCAGTAAACTCACGCAACTGATTTTTCACACGGTTAATCTCCTCAAGAGGAATGCGTGGCTGCATGGTAAGAATCTCAACCTCTACCTCTGTAGGAACAAAAGGGATACTGTCGGCAGGTAAATCCTTAAAGTATTTACGTACCTGAGCTGGAGACACCTTGATATCCTTCACCAGTTCCTGCTTCATCTTCTGAATCAGCTGTTGGTTTTTGAAATCATCATGCATCTGCTGGCGCATCTGGGTGATACTTTGCTTGCGATACTCCTCCAGTTTTTCACGAGAACCAATCATGGAAACCCAACTGTTGATCTGTTCGTCGATACCATTCATGACTTCTGACTCAGATACTTCGATACTATCGATAGCTGCCTGATGGAGAAACAGTTTCTGAACGGCAATCTGCTCAGGAATAGAACAGTCTGGGTCACCAGTATATTTAATACCTTCAGCCTCAGCCTGCAAACGGGTTACCTCGACGTCTGACTTCAGGATAGCCTCATCGCCGACAACCCAAATTACCTCATCAACCACACTACCCTCATTGATTTTCTGAGAATCAGCAGCAGCTTGTTGCTTGATATTTGCAGAATCAGCCTCATGAGCCAAAGCACTACGGCTTGCTCTAGTTGCACTAGCACTTATTCCTACTATCATCAGCAGGGCTATAAATGCCATTGTCATTTTATATCCAGTATTCATGTATTGTTTCTATAATATATTAATGTATATTGAGAGTGGTCAACATGCTATGGAAAACCACCACTTTATATTTCTTCTTCAATTGTGCGACCCATTGTTTCTCTAACGAGTCTTGATAGTCAGCAAGTACCACATCCGGGTATTCACCATTCCGGGGCAGATTAACCTTCATCTTCTTCAGGCGCTTCATTTCCCATTTGTATTTTTTCTTATTCTTGGCATAGAAGGCAGCCAGACCTTTTTTATCAGCAGCAGCCTTATCCCAAATATTACGCTGGCAGATTTCATTCAGCAAAAGGTTTTCTACTTCCTCCTGCTGCCGGTAGGTTCCCCGCCAATTTTCTACCTTAGCATCAGCAACATATTTTTTCTGATTACCATCATCATGTTTATCCAGCAACTTGACGATGTGATAACCAAACTCAGACATAAACGGTCTACTAATCTCACCCTTTCGCAGAGAGAAAGCTACTTTTTCAAAAGCCTGCACAGTCTGACCTTTTGTAAACCATGCCAAAGTACCCCCATTGACCGCAGACCCTTTATCATCAGAACACTTTTTTGCCAGGTCTGCAAAATCTGCACCTTTGCAAAGAGCCTGATAAATTGAATCGATTCTTCTTTCCACCACCTCCTGTTCATGGTAAGATGCTTTCTGTCCCAATCTCAAGAGGATATGTGCAACATGAACACTGCCTTTATCGGGCATCAACTCGCATGACTCGACATCATCATATCGTTTCAACACACGCCTGATATTAGGCAAAGTATCGAGATGAGCATCCTTAGCAGCTTGCACTTTCAGCTTATAATTAACAAAGCCATCGGCAAACACCTTGACACTTTTAGAATCAACCGTATTTCCCAAATGATTTTTCTGATAAAAGTACTCAAATTCCGACTTCTTGACAGATTGACCATCAATAATCATAACAATTGGGTCGGTATGAGCAAAAGCAATGCTCCCCGAAAGGAGCATTGCCGCTATAAGTGCATAAAACTTCATATTTCCTAATTATATTATTCAGGACGGCTATAGTTAGGAGCCTCACTAGTGATAGTGATATCATGTGGATGACTCTCCAACACACCTGCATTTGTGATACGAGCGAACTTGGCATTGTGCAAGTTCCCGATGGTAGCAGCACCACAATATCCCATACCAGAACGCAAGCCACCAATCAGCTGGTAGATGACCTCCTGGACAGTTCCCTTATAAGGCACACGACCAGCGATACCCTCTGGAACCAATTTCTTGACATCCTTGGTATCACCCTGGAAGTAACGGTCCTTAGAACCATTCTTCTGTTCCATAGCCTCCAAAGAACCCATACCACGATAGCTCTTAAACTTACGGCCATTGAAGATAATGGTATCACCAGGACTCTCCTCGGTACCAGCAACCAAAGAACCGATCATGACGCAGCTACCACCGGCAGCCAAAGCCTTCACAACATCACCTGAGTAACGAAGACCGCCATCAGCTATCAAAGGCACACCAGTACCCTTAAGAGCTGAATATACATCATAAACAGCACTCAACTGTGGAACGCCAACACCGGCAACCACACGAGTAGTACAGATAGAACCAGGACCGATACCTACCTTAACGCCATCAGCACCATTCTCTACCAAATACTTGGCAGCCTCACCAGTAGCCACATTACCTACTACAACATCTACCTGTGGGAAGGCAGCCTTAACCTGCTTGAGTTTCTCAACTACACCCTTAGAGTGACCATGAGCAGTATCGATAACGATAGCATCAGCACCAGCCTCAACCAAAGCCTTGGCACGATCCAATGTATCTATGGTAACACCCACACCGGCAGCCACACGAAGACGGCCTTTGGCATCCTTGCAAGCCATAGGTTTATCCTTAGCCTTTGTGATATCCTTGTAAGTAATCAAACCTACCAGGTGATTCTCGTTGTCAACTACAGGGAGTTTCTCAATCTTATTCTCCTGCAAGATGGCAGCAGCTGCAACCAAGTCGGTCTGGATGTGAGTGGTAACCAAATTCTCGCTGGTCATTACCTCATCAATCTTCTTGTCCATGTGGCGCTCAAAACGAAGATCACGGTTGGTAACAATACCTACAAGATGATTTTCATCATCTACCACAGGAATACCACCGATATGATAATCATGCATCATATCAAGAGCATCCTTCACTGTACTGCCACGACGGATGGTGACAGGGTCATAAATCATACCATTCTCAGCTCGCTTCACAATAGCAACCTGACGAGCTTGCTCCTCAATGGTCATGTTCTTGTGAATTACACCGATACCACCTTCACGAGCGATAGCTATCGCCATTGAAGCCTCGGTAACGGTGTCCATCGCTGCTGTAACGAATGGAACGTTCAACTCGATGTTACGAGAGAACTTGGTTTTCAACTCTACCTGTTTTGGTAGTACCTCTGAATACGCAGGGATAAGAAGGACGTCGTCGTAAGTGAGACCGTCCATTACAATTTTATCTGCAACAAATGATGACATATTGTAACCTTTAAAAATTTATTGCGTGCAAATTTAGCAATAATTTCTCAGATAGAGTTCGCTTTTCACGAAAATCTTACCTTATTAATGCTATTTAACGTGATTAGTTGGCTTGTTCGGACAAAAACTTGATTCTGACGAGTCGAATTTCGTCTTCATTGTAGTCTTCACCCAATTCATCTTGAGCCGCATTCAAATCATCAGTATCGCTCTCCATGAAGTAATCGTAGATGTCATCTACATGGTCATCATCCACAACTTCCTCTATAAAATAATCGATATTCAGCTTGGTACCGCTGTAAACGATTGCCTCTATTTCGTCAAGCAATTCTGAGAAATCCAAACCTTTTGCTTCTGCCAAATCATCAAGATCTATCTGGCGGTCAATGCTCTGAATGATGCTTACCTTCAAGACTGATTTCTTGGCAACTGTCCTGACACGTAATTCCTCAGGACGCTCTATCAGATTCTCTTCACAATACTGATTGATCAATTTACAGAACTCCTTACCATACCTCTTTGCCTTACCGGCTCCAACTCCCTGTATGTTCTGCAATTCCTGCATATCTACAGGATACATCGTTGCCATCTGTTCCAGAGAAATATCCTGGAAAATAACATAAGGCGGCAATTTATGCTTCTTTGCTACTGTCTTACGCAAGTCTTTCAACATGGAGAAAAGTGTCTGATCCAAAGCACCTGTATTATGCTCGCTCAGAGGCGCTCCATCAAAATCATCAGAGAATTCCTTATCGGCAACGATCATGAATGATTCAGGATTCTTAATGAAACGCTTACCCGCAGCTGTCAACTTCAAAAGGCCATAGTTCTCTACATCTTTTTTGAGATAACCGGCTATCAACGCCTGACGGATAACAGGATTCCAAACTTTGGCATCCATATCTTCTCCTGCTCCAAACTCCTCCAGTTCATCATGCTTGTGAGAAACAATATCATCAGTAGCACGTCCCTTTACAAAATCGATGATATATTCCTGGCGGAAATTCTCCTTCACCGCAGCAACAGACTCCAAAACAACGAGCAGCGCATCCTTAGCCTCGAATTTTTCTGTAGGATGCAGGCAGTTGTCGCAGTTATGGCAGTTTTCTTCATGATATTCCTCACCAAAATAATGAAGCAACATTTTTCTGCGACAGACAGACGATTCTGCATAGGCAGCCGTTTCCTGCAACAACTGTCTGCCGATATCCTGTTCTGCTACAGGTTTGTTCTCCATAAACTTCTCCAGTTTTCTGAGGTCTTTACGGGCATAAAAGGCGATACAGATGCCCTCACCGCCATCACGGCCAGCTCTACCCGTTTCCTGATAATAACCTTCCAAGCTCTTGGGTATATCATAATGAATAACAAAACGGACATCAGGTTTATCGATACCCATTCCGAAGGCGATAGTAGCAACAATGACATCAATACGCTCCATCAGAAAATCATCCTGGGTTTGAGAACGGGTAGCCGAATCAAGACCGGCATGATAAGGAGCCGCTTTGATTTCATTGGCTTTCAATACCTCTGCCAATTCCTCTACTTTCTTACGGGAGAGACAATAGATAATACCACTCTTTCCTTTGTGTTGACGAATAAACATGATGATCTGACGATCGATATCCTTGTTCTTCGGGCGCACCTCATAATACAAGTTAGGGCGGTTAAAAGAACTCTTGAATTCTTTGGCATCCATGATGCCTAAGTTTTTCTTGATATCAGTACGTACCTTATCTGTTGCAGTAGCTGTAAGCGCTATCACAGGTGCAACACCTATTTCGTTAATAATAGGGCGAATACGACGATACTCTGGTCTGAAATCGTGTCCCCACTCAGAGATACAGTGAGCCTCATCAATGGCATAGAACGAAATCTTTACAGTTTTAAGGAACTCAACATTATCTTCTTTCGTCAAAGATTCAGGTGCAACATACAGGAGTTTTGTCGTACCATTGAGAATATCATTCTTCACCTTCTCAATAGCCGACTTATTCAATGATGAATTGAGATAATGAGCCACGCCATCACTTTCACTCAAACCATTAATAACATCTACCTGGTTCTTCATCAAAGCAATCAGAGGAGAAATCACAATAGCTGTACCCTCCATAATGAGCGAAGGCAACTGGTAACACAAACTCTTACCGCCACCTGTAGGCATCAATACAAAAGTATCATTGCCACTCATCAAATTTCTGATGATTGCCTCTTGATCACCCTTAAACGAATCGAAGCCGAAATAATGCTTCAACTGTCCTGTAAGATTAACCTGTTCTGTCATATCCACCTATTATTATATATGTCTATATATACGATTAAATAGCATTCAATTGGGCGAAAAGCCCAACTGATTTATGCTGTTTCCAACTGTCCGAGATGAGATTTATCCAACTGTTGCTTGGTATACTCCAGCGTAACAGTGAATGATTTAACCTTCTCTGATGGAATCTCAAACATAGCATCCATCATCACAGCTTCAACAATTGAACGAAGCCCGCGAGCACCCAATTTATACTCTACCGCCTTATCTACGATATAATCGAGTGCTTCCTCATCAAACTTCAACTTGATGCCATCCATCTCAAACAATTTCTGATACTGCTTGACAATTGAATTCTTAGGTTCAACCAAGATTTTGCGCAAAGCCTCCCTATCCAACGGATTGAGATAAGTAAGCACAGGCAAACGGCCGATAATTTCAGGTATCAAGCCAAAAGACTTCAAATCCTGTGGAAGGATATACTGCATCAAATCCTTCTTATCTATCTTAGCTACATTCTGAACCGAATTATAGCCTACTACGTGCGTATTCATACGCTGAGCTATTTTACGCTCAATACCGTCAAAAGCACCACCACAGATAAACAGGATATTCTTGGTATCTACATGGATATAATCCTGATCAGGATGCTTGCGTCCACCCTTAGGCGGAACATTAACCATGGTACCTTCCAAGAGTTTCAACAATCCCTGCTGTACACCTTCGCCACTCACATCACGCGTGATAGAAGGATTATCGCTCTTGCGGGCTATCTTATCAATCTCATCAATGAACACAATTCCCCTTTCTGCTGCAGCCACATCATAATCAGCAACCTGCAACAGACGCGACAAGATGCTTTCAACGTCTTCACCCACATAACCTGCTTCAGTAAATACAGTGGCATCAACAATGGTGAAAGGAACATCCAACATCTTAGCTATTGTACGCGCCAACAAGGTTTTACCTGTACCGGTACTACCAACCATGATGATATTACTCTTTTCGATTTCTACACCATCTTCATCCTTTGGCTGCTGCAAACGCTTGTAGTGGTTATATACAGCGACAGCCAAATTGCGCTTAGCCTGATCCTGACCGATGATATATTCATCCAGGTATTTTTTGATCTCTACAGGCTTTGGCACCTCTTTGAGAACAAACTTACCCTCTCCAGCTTTAGGAGCTAAGACTCCTGTAGACTGTATAATATCATAAGCCTGCTTAGCACAATCTTCGCAAATGAAGCCATTGATACCCGTGATGAGTAATCTGACTTCATTTTCTGATCTTCCACAGAAGCTACATACTTTCTTTGGCATATTATAATTATTATCTCTTCTTGCGCACCTTATTATATATACGCATATTTACTTAAAACAATTCGTTATTTACGAATCAACACATTATCTATCATTCCATATTCCTTGGCTTCTTCAGCTGTCATCCAATAGTTACGGTCGCTATCAGTATAAACCTTATCATAAGGAGTATGAGAATGGTCTGAAATGATAGTATACAATTCCTTTTTCATCTTCAAGATTTCGCGAGCCTCAATCTCAATATCAGAAGCCTGACCCTGAACGCCACCTAATGGCTGGTGAATCATGACACGGCTATGTGGCAAAGCAGAGCGTTTACCCTCCTGGCCAGAAACGAGCAGCACGGCAGCCATAGAAGCAGCCATACCTGTACAGATAGTAGCTACATCGCTAGAGATAAACTGCATGGTATCATAAATACCCAAACCAGCAGTAACGCTACCACCAGGGCTGTTTAAATAGATAGAAATATCCTTACCACTATCTACAGAATCAAGATACAGCAATTGCGCCTGCAATGTATTTGCTGTGTAGTCATCAATCTGTGTACCCAGGAAGATGATACGATCCATCATCAAGCGAGAGAATACATCCATCTGAGTAACGTTCAACTGACGCTCCTCCAAGATGTAAGGGTTCATATACTGAGCCTGTGCCTTAATTACATCATCAAGCACCATACCATTCATACCAAGATGCTTGGTTGCATATTTTCTAAAATCATTCATATCTATATAGTATTTTACGTCTTAAACCATACGAAAAAAGAGGTTATCGACCCTTATTTCTCGTTCGGTGGAACAAAGATAATAAAAAAAGTCGATAACCTCGTATTTATTTGAAGTTTTTTTTCAAAAAAATGTTATTCCTGCATCATCTTGTTGAAATCTTCTACAGAAATCTCCTTTTCGTTAAGCTTTACTGCTGTTTTCAGAGATGCAGCCAACTTACGATCGATAGAGCGATCTACAAGTGCATCTGTAGCGTCACCCTTCTTGAGGATTTCCTTAGCATAGTTCTCAATGTACTCCTCAGGAATGTTGTTCATACCATACTGAGCGAACTGAGCACGAGCTGCCTCCTTAGCTGTCTCCATCAGGTCATTGTCATCAACCTTGATATTCTGAGCCTTGATAAGCTGCTCCTTGATAAGATGCCATGTCAACTCCTTGATGCTCTCAGCATAGTTTTTCTCTACGAACTCCTCGCCCTTATCCTTGTTGTTAGCCAACATGATACGCTTCAAGAGTGCATCTGGGAACTGCAATTCACCAACCTTCTTCTCGCAGTGCTCGCGAACATCGAGGATGAACTTATAATCTGAGTCGTTAACGAGCTGTGCCTGCAAGCCCTCTGCAATCTTAGCACGGAAAGCAGCCTCGTCCTTCACGTCAGTATCCTCACCGAGAACCTGCTTAAAGAGCTCTTCGTTGATTTCATGCTTCTTGAAACGCTGGATTTCTGTAATCTGGAAGCTGAACTCTGACTCCAAGTCCTTAACAGCTTCACGCTCAATCTTCAGGAGTGAAGAAACCTCAGTATCGTTCTCTGGATAAGCCTTCTTAGGGTTGAATGTAATTACATCACCGAGCTTAGCATCGTTGAAGAGATTCTTCTGCTCGTCAACCTTGATGTAGCTAGGCATCAGGATAGCACCCTCTACAGTGATACCACCTTCCTTGGTATTGCCATTTTCATCAAGCTCACGCAAGTCACCCTTCAAAAGGTCATTCTCCTCGTACTTCTCACCCTTCTCATAGCTACCTGCACGCTGAGCGTACATATCAATCTGCTGATCGAGAATCTTATCATCAACTGTGATGTTATAATAATCAACCTTGTCGCGACCATTGAGAGTTACCTTGAACTCTGGAGCAACAGCGATATCAAACATAAATGTGAAAGAAGTACCATTCTCCAAGTCAGCTGGCTCCTGCTTCTCTGATGGGAGAGGCTCACCGAGCATCTGGATATTGTTGTCCTGTACATACTTGTAAATCTGCTGACCAACGAGCTTGTTGATAGCTTCCATTTTTACAGATGGACCGAACTGACGCTTAATCATACCCATAGGAGCCTGACCAGGACGGAAACCTGGAACATTAGCCTTCTTACGATAATCTTTCAATGTCTTCTCGACATCATTCTTGTAATCTTCCTCTTCGACAACGAGGGTCAAAAGACCATTAATCTTGTCAGGATTTTCAAATGAAATTTTCATCTTGATATTTGTTATTTTATTATTGTTAATATTTTCTTTAATTCTACAGTTTTCGTGTATAACCGCAATTGGCTTGCAAAATTACACATTTTTAATGGATATACCTAATATATAAGAGAAAAAAATGATTTTTTAACCATCAGACGCTGCTTCTTTGGCTCTTTTTTGCTCATCTATGAGCTGAAAGTCCTTCTTTCTGAGCACAAAACTATTACTCAGATACTTTTCGCGCACAATCTTATTCTCTGCCAATTCCTCAGGTTTGCCCTGGAAAAGAATCTTTCCTTCGAACAGCAGATAGGCTCTGTCTGTAATGGTCAGAGTCTCCTGTACATTATGGTCGGTAATCAAAATACCGATATTGCGATACTTCAACTGCCATACAATATGCTGAATATCTTCTACCGCAATAGGGTCAACACCAGCAAATGGCTCATCGAGCATGATAAACTTTGGGTCAATAGCCAGGCAACGGGCAATCTCTGTACGGCGGCGCTCACCTCCGGAAAGCTGGTCACCCTTATTCTTACGAACCTTATTGAGACGAAACTCGCTAATAAGACTCTCTAACTTCTGCAACTGATAACTACGTGGTTTTCCTGTCATTTCCAAGACTGAAAGTATATTGTCCTCAACACTCATCTTGCGGAAAACACTGGCCTCCTGAGGCAGGTATCCGATTCCCGCACGGGCACGTTTGTATACAGGAAAATTAGTAATTTCCTGATCTCCCAGAAAGACATGTCCCTCATTAGGCACAACAAGTCCAGTTGTCATATAGAAAGAAGTTGTCTTACCAGCACCATTAGGTCCAAGTAATCCCACAATTTCTCCTTGCTTCACATTGATAGAAACTCCATTGGCAACCGTTCGTTTACCATAGCGCTTCACCAATCCCTCTGTTCGCAAAACCAGAGAATTCTGATTTTGCTGTTCGTTATTGTTAATTTCGTCCATAATTAGCTAATTTGGCTGCAAAAATACTAAAAATAAAGGAAATATCGCTTATAAAATCAAAAACTATTCATAATATTGCAGTTTTTTAGAGGATTTTGGTTAATTTTGCAGCAAAATTCAGTTTTATAATAGCATGTTAATAGAAAAATGGCTTACCACCTTCGGTAAATATCTCATATTGATGGGACGTTCTTTTTCCCGTCCTGAGCGCATTCGCATGTTCTTGAAACAATACATCAAGGAGATGTCGCAATTGGGTATTGACTCTATTGGTATCGTTTTACTGATATCCTTCTTCATTGGAGCAGTTATCTGCATCCAGATGAAATTGAACATTCAGAGTCCATGGATGCCACGATGGGTTTCAGGTTACACCACTCGAGAAATCATGCTTCTGGAGTTCTCATCAAGTATCATGTGTCTGATTCTCGCAGGTAAAGTGGGTTCTAATATCGCTTCGGAGTTGGGAACTATGCGTGTCACCCAACAGATTGATGCCCTTGATATCATGGGAGTAAATTCAGCATGTTACCTCATTCTGCCTAAAATCATCGGCTTGGTCACCATCATGCCATTCCTGGTTATCTTCAGTTCTGGCATGGGTATCATCGGCGCCTACGGAACAGCGTATATTGGGCATATCCTACCACCAGATGATCTGACACTCGGCTTGCAACATTCATTTAACCAATGGTTTGTATGGATGAGCATCATCAAGAGTCTTTTCTTTGCATTCATCATTTCCAGCGTATCTTCTTATTTCGGTTATACCGTAGAAGGTGGATCTGTTGAGGTTGGAAAATCATCAACCGATGCTGTTGTCTGTTCTAGTGTTTTGATTCTGTTTTCAGATGTTTTCCTCACTCAAATTCTCTCGTAAACTATGATAGAAGTTAGAAATCTCACCAAGTCGTTTGGCGACAAGGTTGTATTAGACAATATAAACGTCACCTTTGAAACAGGAAAGACTAATTTGATAATCGGACAGAGCGGTTCCGGAAAGACCGTACTCATGAAGAATCTCGTAGGATTACTTCAGCCTACAAGTGGCGAAGTTCTCTACGATGACCGTGACTTCACCCGGATGTCGAAAAAAGAAAAAGTTCTGATGCGCCGCGAGATGGGAATGATTTTCCAAAGCGCAGCCCTGTTCGACTCTTTGAATGTACTTGAGAATGTCATGTTTCCACTTGATATGTTCTCTACCATGAATTACAGAGAGCGCGTAAAACGGGCTCAGGAATGTCTTGACCGCGTCAATCTGATAGAGGCTCAGCAGAAATATCCTGGAGAAATCTCGGGTGGTATGCAGAAACGAGTAGCTATTGCACGTGCCATCGTAATGAATCCGAAATACTTGTTCTGCGATGAGCCAAACTCAGGTTTGGATCCAAAGACCTCACTTGTGATAGATGAACTGCTTTCAGGCATCACCAAAGACTATAATATGACTACCATCATCAATACCCACGACATGAATTCGGTGATGGGCATTGGTGAAAACATCTGCTTTATCTACCAGGGTCATAAAGAATGGCAAGGCAACAAAGATGAAGTGATGACCTCAACAAACGAGAAACTCAACGATTTAGTCTTTGCTTCCGATCTATTCCGCAAAGTAAAGGAGGTGGAGCTGGAAGAAGCTAAAAACAAATAAAACAGTATCGTTCAAAAAAAAGAGGGTGTGTCATAAGTTTATGATTCACCCTCTTCTTGTTGTTGGATGAGAT
>ENA-OVFO01000653-OVFO01000653.1-human-gut-metagenome-genome-assembly--contig:-NODE-653-length-17589-cov-4.373674_pt1 | contig 17589 bp, 14 predicted proteins | sample MGYA00237761_ERZ505401 | MGnify/ENA primary metagenome ERZ505401 (study PRJEB26158, sample SAMN06016330) | human gut metagenome | biome: human gut; feature: ankylosing spondylitis patient; material...
ATATTAAATACTTTATCTATGATTATAAATAAATTGAGGATATTTTTCTAAAAAATCCCCATAGTTTGCCATCATTTCTTCATACATATTTTGATGAGTATCATTTCTATAACAAGGATGCCAACTATTCACTACCAATTTATTGGTCGAAATAGAATAATACATCCAGTCATTTACATATACTAAATCTGGCAAGTAATTCTCGTGAATAAAGTCTTTTATCAAATCACTTCCACCACAACAAAGCAAAATGTCTGCATCATAAAATCTAATCTGTTCTAACAACAAATCTTGATAACGATTTAAATAGCTTTTCAGCTTTTGAGGAGAAATAGAACTTCCCCCTAATTGTTTTTTACAATTGATCCGTGCTATGGGCTTTTCATCATAAAATGGTTGATATACATCTTGCTGGTTGACAGCTTCAAATGATGGTATTGCTTTTCCTTCATTAACTATTAATAAGCCATAAGCCCATCGCATTAAATTTTTATAAAACGAAGCAGAAATGATGACATTTTCTTTCCCTGATGAATTTTTACGTCCTGTTTCAGCTCGTATATCCCAAGGTTCCTCATCGTTCAAGTCTTTTGTAATAATCAATAAACGCATGGGGCAATACGTCCACTTTTCAACTTCATCCCCGGGCCTGCGTTCCCAATTTCCCCATTCATCATAAAAGAAATCTCCCCGGTACAGTAGTCCGTCTGGAACAAATTCATCTCCATCTTCCATTTCCTGCGAACGGGATTGCCATTTTGTAAACAATTGTTCTTCAAATGCTCTATAATCTATCATAAATCATACTATTTGTAAACATTATTCTTATTTATCCAAAGCAAAGATAATTATTATGTAAACAAATTCCCATAGTCATAATATGTTTTATATCAATAATTAGGCAAAAAGCAAGGAACGTTGATTGAACATTCCTTGCTTATCAAATTGGCTTTATTTCAACTCCTTATAGTTGAAATCACCTTGTGAACAACAAGCTTTTTTATAGTCAAAGCCATATAAACGCATATAGGCTTCTTGTACCTCTTTGCCTCCGTTTGAGAAAGGAGAACTGTATGGGGTAGTGACAATAACTTCCATTTCGGGAGTCAGAATGGTTCCGTTTGATCGTTTAGCCCTTTTGGGGGTTACCTTAAATGCTTTTGCCATTGATTTGATATTTAGATGTTAATTAATAATTTATGTGATTCTTTGTCTGAATTGCAAAGCAAAAATAGATATAAGATCTGCCACATAGAAGCACAACTATGTATAGTTTACTTATTTATTTCAATTCGGATCTGAGTCTTAAATTCCCTTACATAGATAAAATCAGTCAACGCATAATTGGTGTGATCAAAGAGGTTATGAAAGGCATTGATCAGATGTAGGTCTTTTGTTAATTCCGGATCAAGGCCTTCATTCCAATTAGGTGGAGGGCAATCCATACCTATGAATGTATCGAAACATTCTTCCTGAGTTTCATCAGACAATCTCAGAGAATGGGTTACACCAGTCTCGTATACCAGATTCCAACCGGAATCCGACAAAGCATCCCATAGCTCTTGTCGGTCTTCACCTTGGACGGGATGGAGTTTGGGATAAATCGGATCTAAATAACATGCTGCCACTAACTCTATGTGATCACCATATTCTCTTTTTCCTTTTAAGTTTTCCCATACCAGATGAGCACGATTGTACATTTCTTGCAAGGCGTCTCGTAGTACATTGTTGAAATCAATAATTACAGGTAATATGGGAACGAGATTATCAAGAGCGACTTGATTTAAAATATTCTTACGTAGTTCCAATAAAAATCTTTTTTCTGTATAGTCGTGTTTGAAATCACTATAGCTGTACATGATCTCATTTTCTATCCACTGAATTACATATTCTTCAGTAATCTGTGGATGATAATTTATGTGTTTTCTCCTTCTCATGAATAGATTGATGTTAGTAAAATATTTCCTTGAAAATTGTATCGGCAAAAATAGAATCTACATATGCCAACAGGTTACATACCATTCTACAAATAAACGTAAAAGACAAGTGTCGCAATTCCGAAAACCCGCAGGCAAAGATAGTTGGCTGGTTTGGGGCGGCAGACGGTTAAGGTCAATTAGGGTCGGTTAATCACAGATAAAGTCAGTTATTCTGTGGATGGTGTTCTTATGGGCTTAGAGGAAAACCAACGAGAATCAAAAAGGATATTCGAGAGAATTCATTGGGATTCTCGTGACAACGGATTGAGAGGATAACGGGATGGAATGTTGCCGTATTTTTTGATTTTTGAAAGCAAGCCTTTCTATCTTTATTTCTTTATTCTTTCTTTCTAATATATAAGGTGGCAGGTTTTGTGGCATGAGTGTGGCTGGATTCTGCTTATAAGGGCTTGACGCTTAGTTTTTTATTTGGTTGAAATGTGGCTGGTTCTGTGGCTCTAAAATAATGTAAATGATTTTATAGAATTTTAGTATTGTGTAAAATACTGGTTTATAGTAATATATGTCATTGCCTTGGAAAAAGTTTAGGAAAAAGAGTTGATAGACGTGGATTGAACGTTTCTCTAATTCTCTCAGAATATTCCACAATGACAAAGTTTCTTAGTTACTTGATTGGGTATAGCAATAAATAGTATTATCTGACTTTATCTGTTGTTATTCGACCTTTCTATATGGTGTATGAAGAACGAGCTGCTACATTTGCATGCAAGTTGTTCGGGAAATTTTTTGAAGACTGGATCTGTGAAAATAGAATGTTGGATTAAACAAAGAAAATATGAAAACAAATCCTTACATTTGTCGGAAATAATTTAAAGACGAAGAATACTGGAAAGCTATGATAAAAATATTTGCAACGGAAAAAGTTAAAGATATTGATAAATACACGATTCTGAATATGCCGATTGCTCCGATCGATCTGGTGGAAGAGGCAGTTACAGCGTTTGTGAATGAGTTTAGAAACCATTACTCGAAGATGCATCGGATTGTCGTTTTTGCCGGCCAGGGAAATAATGGTGCTGATGCATTGGGCATTGCCCGGCAGTTATTGGACGAATCGTATAAGGTCATTGTATATCTGTTTAACCCGACGGGCTATCTGAGTCCGGAGTGTGCAGAGAACAAACGTCGTTTGTTGAATATTGACCAGGTGGAATTTACAGAGATACGGGATAATTTCATTCCGCCTTATCTGTCATCTCGGGATGTGGTGATCGACGGTCTGTTTGGTTCGGGACTGAATCGTCCGTTGAGTGGAGGCTTTGCCGGATTGGTGAAGTATATCAATAGCACACCGGCTGAAATTGTTTCGATCGATATTCCTTCAGGTTTGTTTGGCGAAGACAATCGGGAGAATGACAAGGACTGTATCATCCGCGCTAATAAGACATTTACTTTCAATTTCCCGAAACTCTCGTTTCTGATGCCCGAGAATGAAGTGTATGTAGGGGAATGGAAGGTATTGAATATCAATATGCATCCACAAGCTGTTGCAGATACGCCGACGAATTATTATTTGGTGACGGAAGAAGATATTGCTTGTGTATTCCGGCCTCGTAAACGATTTACGCATAAAGGAACATACGGTCATGCCTTGTTGGTAGCCGGAAGTCGCGGTAAATTAGGTGCAGCCCAATTGTCTGCCCGCGCTTGCTTGCGCAGTGGTGTGGGGATGCTGACGGTTCATTTGCCTAAATGCGGAGAGTTGATGATGCAAACGGCTCTGCCGGAAGCGATGGTTGATCTGGATGCGCATGTGGATTTCTTTACGGTGGCTCCGGATATTACACCTTATACAACGTTGGGAGTAGGACCGGGTTTAGGACAGCAAATCGAAACAGCCGTGGCTTTGGACGAACTGATGTCGGCTGTCATCAAACCGGTTGTGTTGGATGCCGATGCCTTGAACCTGATCGCTTCGAATAAGGATATCCTGAATAAGATACCGACCCGCAGTATTCTGACTCCGCATCCGAAAGAATTTGACCGTTTGGCTGGAGCCAGCAATTCAGCTTACGAGCGGTTGCAGAAGGCTCGTGAGTTTGCCAAGGAACATCGGTTGTGCGTTGTCTTGAAAGATGCTTACACGGCGATTTGTACTTCCGAAGGAAATGTGTATTACAGTGTCTGCGGTAATCCGGGAATGGCAACAGCTGGCAGTGGTGATGTCTTGACCGGCATTATCTTAGGTTTGTTGGCGCAAGGGTATGAACCGGAAACGGCGGCGGTAGCAGGTGTTTTCTTACATGGGACAGCTGGTGATTTGGCTGCAGCTCAATGGAGTGAACGTGGAATGATAGCCGGTGATCTGATTGATTCATTGGGAAAAGCTTTTAAACAGGTTATTTGATTGGCAAGAGCTAAAGAATATTGTAGAAACACAAACGTATAGTCAGAATGAGAAAAGTATTGTTTTTGTTGTGGATAGGTTGTTTGTTCGGTTTTATGAGCTGTACTTCACAACCTGTCGCTGAAAAAGCCCCGCAATGGAAAGCCAAGCATGTGGTTTTGATCGGTATTGATGGATGGGGTTCGTATAGTGTTGAGAAAGCGCAAATACCTAACATCCGTTTCTTAATGGACAGTGGTGCTTATACCTTGCAGAAACGTTCGGTATTGCCTTCGTCGAGTGCTGTCAACTGGGCTTCGATGTATATGGGAGCCGGACCGGAATTGCACGGATATTGTGAATGGGGTTCGCAAGTTCCGGATCTGCCTTCGCGGGTAGTAAATAAGAACGGAATTTTCCCGACCATCTTCTCTGAGTTGAGAGCCGTTGCTCCCGAAGCCGAGATCGGAAATATTTACGAATGGGATGGAATCCGCTATCTGGTGGATACATTGTCAGTCAATTATGACCGTCATGTAGCGGAAGTGAACAAAGATTCTACGGCTACGGCCCGTTGTGCTGTTGAATATATTCGGGATAAGAAACCGGCATTGGTCAATATCGTGTTCGATGCCTTAGACCATGTCGGGCATGCTGCGGGTCATGATACGCCGGCCTATTACGATAAGCTGGAAGAGATTGATGGCTATGTAGGAGAAATCGTACAGGCGGTTAAAGAAGCTGGTATTTGGGATGAAAGTATTATCATCGTAACCGCCGACCATGGAGGAATCGAAAAGGGACACGGCGGACGTACCATGCAGGAAATGGAAACGCCTTTTATTATTTGTGGCCAGCATATCAAGAAAGGCTATAAACTGGAAGACAGTATGATGCAGTTTGATATCGCATCGACTATCGCTTCTATCTTTGCCATCCAGCAACCTCAAGTATGGATTGGTCGTCCGATGGATGTTTTTGAATAAATGAATTTAATCAAAAGAAAGACTAGCCCTAAATAACAGTAGTAGTTATTTAAGGCTAGTTATATTTGGAAACAGGAAATCCTTCATCCCCCCAAAAATATATAAGATTGGTGTGAATTTCAGCAAAGATGTCAGAGGTATTGAGAAATGGGTTGTTGAAGAATAAAAACATACCGCGATGATTCAGTCTGATCTTACCTATATTTTCGATTATACAAGAAACAAACTCATTTATCCCGATGATTTGAAGATGTTGATTAAGATAAACAAGCTGGCATTCGACTTCTTCTATACGCTCAAGCCCGAGCAGAAAAAGTATGTAAATATTGTATATGACATTCCTCATGAAATATAGAAAAAAACAAGGCTTGTGAATGGGGTAACACGCGCAAAGGTCATTGGCGTGTTGCGGATAGCCCTATATTGAAAGTGGCGATAAATAACGATAATCTGCGAAAGGCAGGATATTCTTCCTTAATGGGTTTGTATCTCGAATGGCACCCAAAATAGGAACCGCCGTATGCCGAACGGCACGTACGGTGGTGTGAGAGGTCGGTAAACATGAAAATAGGAGATAAACACCTATGATTAATGTTTACCTCCTACTCGATTATACATGAATTGCTTATTGCAACGTCTTTCCGTTATATTCACCGGTTAATGAACCTAAGAATGCTACGATTTTAGCCATATCTGTATCCGAGATGGTTGTGCCAATCTGGAATTCGTGCATGATACGTACGGCATCTTCAATATTATTGATAGAACCATCGTGCATATAAGGATAAGTAATCATGACATTTCGTAACGTCGGTGTTTTGAACTTGTGCAAATCGCTTTCCTGCTTGGTTACTGCATAACGTCCATTATCTCCGTCGGTCAAGCCGGTACCACGGTAATCGAAGTAACTGTTCTTGATACCCATATAATCGTAAGACTGGCCTCCGATGTTCATACCTACGTGACAAGTTGCACATTTGTTTGCTTTAAACAAGGCATAACCTTCCTGCTCTTCGGCAGTCAGAGCAGATTTGTCTCCACGTAAATATTGGTCGAAACGAGACGGGGTTAATAACGTCTTTTCGAATTCAGCGATAGCTTCTGTGATGTTAGACTGACTGAAACCGTCGGGGTAAACTTCGCTAAATGTTTTGGTAAACTCTTTATCTTCGGCCAATACAGCACAGATGTCATCAAAAGACTTGTGTCCCATCTCAACCGGATTCAATGGAGGTCCAGCAGCCTGTTCTTTCAAATCAGCCGCACGGCCATCCCAGAATTGAGCGAAGTTGAGAGCTGCATTGTAAACCGTCGGTGCGTTAACACCTCCTAACTGTCCTTTGATACCTTCTGAATATTGTTTACGATCTACACCACCTGTTTCCAATCCGTGGCAAGTTGCACATGAAACGGTATTGTCTGCCGACAAACGTGTATCATGATATAAGGCAAAACCCAAGGCTACCTTGGCCGAATCCACAGGAATTGATTCCATCAATGGCTGCAACGGTTCGTTGGCAAACTCATCCGCTACCGTAGGAGAGGTGAAACGGGCTTTACGTTCGTTGGCAGCCCAAGACAAGATCACTGCTTTTTCGTCATTGTCCAATGAAGTTCCCCAGTGATTGGGCATGTGTGAGAATTTAGCTGGAGGCATCGAACCACTCATGGCCGTATGCTCCAACTTGGCTAAATCGACTTCTGAAACAGGTTGTCCGCTTTCTAAAGCTTCCAACATGGCAGAGAAGTCAACATAGCGTGCTCCTTCCGTCATGTCTGCTTTTACAACAGAGCCGATGATCGGGAAATTTCCATAAAAAGGAAGCGGGGCATTTGCTGCATGACATTCCATACAACCATTTTCTCTCAGGATGGAAGCAACTTGCTTGGCTTCGTCGCCGGCATATTTCTTGTATTCTGTGGTAGAACAGCTGACAGAGATACCAGCCAGCAATGCCAGACTTACAGGGAGAAATACTTTCTTCATACTTTTTCCTTGTTTAAATTAGTTAAATAAAACTCTCTTTTAAGTTGACAAAGATACGAGGTTTATTCAAATGGATTGCTATGTTATGTTCATTATTTATGAAGCCTGGATTTGATTTTTCTCCGGATATACTTTATGGTAAGCCAACAACCGGATATGGAAACGAATGTTCCTCCTAACATCAGGAACCACATGAGCAGAAACCAAAGCCAAGGACGGGTAACGAGTCCGGGAATTTGCAGACTATGCCATGCCGGATACATCCAATGTTGCCATCGGGCAGGTCGATTCACATACCGGTAGGTGCCATGAACCGGATCAATATAGTAACAACTGGCATCCGAGTCTTTGATCTGGACTTTCCATACAGGCAGAGGCAACTGCTTCTTTCGGGAAGTGTAATACGTTTCCTGTTCTGTCAGCCATTGGATTTCTATCAGGCTTTGCTCACCGTGTATGTCTTGTAATACTTGCCGGACATCGGTTGCTGTGAGGTTTAATACCTTTATTGAGTCGGCTTGGCGTGCATCCCAGGTTATTATTCCGTTATCAGTCTGCGTCTGGTAAAGAGGAATGGAACCGAACTGACTCCATTCGAATTGTCTTATGGGATGAGGACAAGCTTGTATGACTTTACGGTAATCCAACAAATAGGAATCCACTTTCATTTCATTCAGGTACTGATGAGGATTGAAGTCGAGACGAGAGCGGATACCAAGATCTTCGACATGAACCAGTGACATCATGCCACTGAAGCAGAAGGTCAATACAAACACACCGAAGAAGGTTCCTACCAGGTGATGCCATTTGTACCACCATTTCTTATAAGGTGAAAGCTTTTGTTGGCGTCGGGCCAACCGGATATCACGGATACCTAAATATAATCCGGTCAGACAAAAGAGACTACCTATGCCGGAGAGAGTAACTACTACCGCTATCCACCGGTCGATGTCTTGTCGGAGTGAAGTGAAATAAATCCAATGAGGAATCGCTCCCAGCCATGCCCAGCAACGTTCTTCCCGGTTGGTGTATTGCAAGACTTCAGCAGTCTTCGAGGAAACGTATAACTGGTGCTTGCCTTGGTCGGCAAAGTAATATTTATAGATGGGAAAATGCTGCTTCAAGGCTCCGAATGGAATCCATTGTTCCAGTGTATAAAGAGTGTCAATCCGTTCGATGGGTGATTGATTCCATTTTGATACGGTTTGCCTGATATGGGCTGCATTGACGGTGGTCCGTTCGGAGAAGTCGGCAGTTCGTTCGTAATTTCCTTTGTCTGTTTGAATGTAAAAGACCAACTGGCCGAGGTTCTCGTTGAGCGTGATACGTTTTATGCGCTCAGCGGCAGGAATGCTTGCCTGTATTTCTTCCCAGGCTGGTAAGTTGCCGAAATCTTTCAGGTTCTCCATTTTACTCCATTTATCGGTCTTGTTTACCCGAGGAAAAGAATGGTAAATCATGACCAAGCCGGAGAGAAACCATATAGCAAAGAGGATACTGAGCAGAGAGCCCAGTATCCGATGCGTTGTCAGGATAAATGCGTGTAATCGTTGCATGATGATTCTTTGATTCTTATAAGGTATAAGAAAGAGCTACCTGGAAATTACGCGGCATACTGGGAACGAGCTGGTTTCCTAAAGCCTGGTTGTAGTAACTCTTGTCGAATAGATTATTGATATTCACCGTCAGATGAACATGATTGTTGAGGGTATAAGCAATTCCGAAATCGGTGATCCAATACGGATTGAACCACGTACTGTTGGCCGTGTTACGGTAAACCTTTCCGGTATAGCTGCTGCTGAGGTGAAACTCCAGGTTCTTCAGCCAGCCTTTCGGGATGGTATAACTACCGTAAGCGTAGAATGTCTGGTTAGGAACGTTGGCTTGCCAGTTTCCTTCCTGACTGTTCAGTTGATCTTTGGTGGCTTGCGGATCAGAACCATAAATGGCATTGGCCAATTCTGGATCTTTCACTTCTTTCATCTCCCGGATTTTGGAATCATTAAATCCGTAACCCAACGTAAAAGCAAGGGTTGGTAAAGGAGTCAAGGTCACATCGAAGTCAAAGCCTTTGGAATCCTGTACGCCCACCTGTCCGATGACAGTCTTTGTCGTTGTCTCTCCGTCCACTTCTTCCTGATAATTATTTGTCAGGGTGGCAGTACTGTTCATTTTCCGGATATAGAAAAGGCTGGCGTTGGCATGCAAGAGATTTCCCCAGTCGTATTTCAGTCCGACTTCTGCCTGGTATCCGTTTTCCGGTTTGAATACTTCCTCGTTGCGAGTAGGAGTAAAACGTTCCCCATTCGCGTCGATATAGATCACATTATCCTGATAGAAGGTACGGATCGGTTTGAAGAAGGAGGCAAATGAGGCATAGAGTGACGTATTCGGATGCGGAAGATAAACTGCTCCGAAGCGATAGGTCAATGCCTTGTTTCGGATTTGATTGAACAAGCCGTGTTCCTCATATTCGCGTTTGCCGGAAGGAGTCGTAGCTGAAGCCGACAAATAGCGGAAGAAATCTCCCCGAAGGGCTGCCAGAACCTTCCATTGTTCGTTGAACTCGATCATATCTTGCAGATAAATACTGTTGGCATAATGATGCGTAACTGTCGCTTTCGAGAATTTACTCGTCATATATCCCATGCTGTGCGGGTCATATACCGATACGTGGGAATACAGCCCGGGACCTTGTACGTCATCTCCCAGATTATATCCGCTATAGCTTGTCCGATTGAGGGCAACAAACGAATATCCGCCCATGTAATTATGCTTGATCTCGCCGGTATGGAAATGTCCGCTTAACTCCAACGAATTACTGACTGTCTTGGCTATATGAGAGAAACGGAGCGGGAAGGAGAGATAGACCGTATCGAGGCAGATATATCTCTTTTCGGTCGGCGTCTTCCAGTAGTAATGGTCATAGATGGGCTCATCACTTTCCAAATAGTCGAGACTCTCCGTACCGAAGTAGTTGATATCATCACTGGAAAAGGAGAGGCGGTCAACCAACTTCATCCTTTCCGAGAATCGGTGCGTATATTGTCCGGAGATATTCCAGCCATCGTTTCTCATAAAGTCGGATTCGTTGTTATAACGAGCTTCCCGATTCAGGCCCGGCAGCATGTCGTTCTTGTGCAGGTACAGTTGATTGTCGGAAGTGTTGTAAACATCCTGAGCCATGATGTCGGGTAATCCGATTTCCGTTCCATAAAAGTCTCTGTTGAAACCGGCCCGAACATCAATTATGTCCTGCTCGCTGAGACGGGCGTTCAATGCCAGGTAACCGGAGAAACGGCTGTTTCCATTATCACGCCATCCTTCCTGGTCGGCGTAATTGACATGGGCATAATAGTTGACTGGCCCCAGCAGTTTACCTCCTAATCCCAATGTGGCTTCTTTATTCTCGTAGCTGCCGTAGGCAACACGTGCATTGAGTGTTTGCCGTTCGGTAGGAGCTTTCCGCACGATATTCAGGATTCCTCCAACGGCCGAATGACCATATAAGACAGAGGCTGGGCCTTTCAGTAACTCAATGGATTCGACAGCCGAAAGATCCGGTACGGGATAGGAATTGTTGATGGCCGAACGCTCGTCTCGTACGCCGTCGATCATCATCACGGCATGATCAAAACCTCGTACAGATATTTGCTGGAAAGCTCCGTAGGAAGTCTGTATCCGGATTCCCGGCATAAAACGGACAGCATCCTGGATATTGCGGATACCTCTTAATTCCAGACTTTGGGCTTCGATACCACTGACGGAAAGAGGCATATACTTCATCGGAACGTCGAGTTTGGTGATTTGTGGCCGGGCTTTCCGGGCTGTTTCTACAACAACTTCCTGCAAGTTGTAGGTGGTGTCGGTTGCAGGCGTACTCAATAGGTTTTCCTGGGCGTTTACAGCCCATGTCAGACTTACGAATGGTAAGATAATCCATGTTTTTTTCATGTGACAGGTATTTATAAATGAGACATAGTTTCCCTAACCCGGAAGAAAACGGCTTTCTTCCGGGCAGAAAAACGAGATAAATAAGATCTTTAAAGGGAATGATTACTCTTTGTCGGCAGCGTAGGCCTTTTTCTTGTCGGAGATATCAATCAGCTTATGCTGGGTCATAAACTTGGCATGTTCGATAAAGATATCTTGAATGCCGGGATTCTGTCCTAAACCTTCAAGCAGGACACTAACCTGATAACCTTGCGATTCCAGCTCGGTCTTGATGTCTCCTGCAATGTCGTTCTTGGCGTGATCACCAGCCACAAACATAAAAGGAAGTAGTTGAATCTGTTTGATTTTCTTCTGTTCGCGGATCTTGTGCAAGGCATCGTCAAGTGTTGGATAGCCTTCTACGGTAGTAACTGCAAAATCCGGATGTCCTTCGGCTTCCAACATATAGTCGAGCATGGCATATTGGGCAGTGGCAGGTGTGTAAGTCCCGTGTCCGACAAGGAGAGTGATGGTTTTCTCCTTTCCTTTTTCTGCCAGGATCGAAACGACTTTCCGGTAATCGTCGGGAGCATACAAAAGAGGTGTACCCAGACGGATATCCTTGAAGAGATCTTTCATCAGGGCAATGTCTTTACGGAGTGACTCCATTTCAATCCCGTCGATGATGTTAGTCGATTGTATGAGAATGTGTGTATAACCGTCGGCCTTGAGTTGCGCCAAAGCCTCTACCGGGTTTTTCTTGTAAACGCCCCGTTTCGCCAGGCGGTTCATCACAATACGCGAGGTATAAGCTTCCCGAAATTCGAGTTCCGGAAAGGCTGCTCGTGCTTTTTCGTTGATGGCATCGATCGTCAATGCCCGTGTATCATCGTGCGTAGTCCCGAAATGAACGAGTAACAGGGCGGCTTTGTCGCCTGCCTGCATCGTCTCAAACAGGTTGAAAGGAACGTAATTACCTTCCGTATGGGCATAAGCCGGCTGTAACAGGCTTGTAGCCGCAGTCACGCACACGATGAAAAGTTTCTTTAGCTTCATCATATCCATGAGTTTTTAAGATGTAAAAAATGTCTTAGCATCAGTTCTCCGTTTATCCAATTCCCGGAATAAACATTCCTTAATTGTTATTCTGTTTAGGCAGGTTTCCTGGCTGCACCTCAAGAAGAATGGCCTTCCCATCGGCTGTACGATAGTGGCATGGAGTGTGTATTCTTCTCATTCGCAGGTGTCACAGTAGCGGGTACTGCTCCGGATTCACACCGGATTCCCTTTTCAAGTTCAGGCCGGAAGGCTATGAACTTCACCTAACGCCCGCAAAGGTAGGGATGTTTTTGAGATTGCGTCCTGTCGTTCCTGTTGTTTTAATATTTTTTAGGAAGGTATAAATGCCCGGATCACTTAACTGGGAGTAAAATCCTTTGATCTTTTAATTTTTTGACAGCTGTCGAAAAGCTTTACCACATTTGTCAAAAAGCTTTAGCACATATATGGAAAAGCTTTACGACATATATCAAAAAATTACATTCTTACGGCTAATTGCCTGTTTTTCTACTACCGGAGGGGTAAAATAAAGGGATAAATGATTCCTGAATAGAGAAAAAGCCCTACCTTTGTGCCCGTATTGGTGATATTACCCTCCATCCTGAGGGAATATAAAAGGGAATCCGGTGTGAATCCGGAGCAGTACCCGCTACTGTAAATTCCCTGCTCTATTGAGCAGCAGCTATAGGAAATCACCGCTTTGCCACTGTTGTTGAGGCTTGGCTTTGATGACGGGAAGGTTCTTTCCTTAGGAACAAGTCAGGAAACCTGCCAGTACGTTTATAGTGAGAATGAACACTCTTTCGGGATGTAAAGAGCATTAGTACACAAACATTTTTATTCATGGAAACAAAAAAGATGTTGCTAACCTTGCTGATAGCAGGTTGCACGCAGGGCCTATTTGCACAAGAACGTGTTGTTACGGGCCGAGTGATTGACGCTGAAACGGGCCGACCGGTATCGGGTGCTGCGATTCGCGTAGCAGAGAGTTTAACCGGATGTACAACCAACAACGAAGGTCTCTTCGAATTAAGTCTGCCTGAACATGCTGAACGGATCCGTATCTCTCATCTGGCGTATGAACCGGAGTCGTATCGTGTGACTCAAACCGATAAGGATATAGAAATCCGCCTTGTTGAACGATATGTAAATATGAATCCGGTGGTGGTGACGGGTACCGGAACACACCGAAGAATGGATAATACACCTATTCCGGTACAGGTATATTCAGCCAAAGACCTGCGGACAGCCAATGTGACGAACGTACAGGAAGCCATGATGAAGCTTAATCCCAGTGTGTCTTTTATGACAAACGGTATGGGAACAACCATGAGTATGAATGGTTTGACCGATCGCTATATTCTGGTCTTGGAGAATGGAAAACGTCTGGCCGGCGATGATACGTATACCCGTATTGACATGGCCAATGTGAAACGTATAGAAGTTTTAAGTGGTGCGGCTTCGGCGTTGTATGGTAGTGATGCCATCGCCGGTGTAATCAATATTATCACCGATGATGCCCAAAACAAAGCCAATGTTACCAGCAATACGCGTTATGGCAGCCATAACCAGTTTACCCAGTCGGTGAATGCCGATTTTCAGGTAGGAAAGTTCGGTTCGTTTACTTCCTACCAGCGCCAACAGTCGGATGGCTGGCAATTGAATCCATATACGGAAGATGATGATGGTAATTTGGTGGCAACCAACAAGGAGGCATCAACGGCTTATCATTCCAATACGATCGGGCAACGCTTCACCTTCGATCCGACAGACAGGCTTTCTTTCTATCTGCGTGGAAATATATATACCTATACAACCGATCGCCCTATGCCGATGGGAGATAATACGACCAACTACGACATGCGGCATGGTACTTATACATACGGAGCTGGCGCGCAGTATATGATCAATAAGAAATCCTATCTGAACGCGGATTATTTCTCAGACAATCACAGTACATACAAAGATTACTTCACCGGCGATGATATGGGAACCAACGAGATGACCAAACGTATTCATCATCATAACCTGAATGTGAAAGGTATCTTCCAGCTGGGACAATATAACAAACTATCTACCGGATTTGAATATATTCGGGAAACGCTGAGCAGCGAGTCCGACAATATCGAATGGAAAGGTATTTCCACGATGGCTCTCTATGCCCAGGATGAAGTGAACTTCAACAAACATTTTCAAGGAGTCGTGGGACTTCGTTACATTTATCATCAGAGTTTCCACAGTTATGCTACTCCGAATGTGGCCTTGTTGTATAAAGTAGGAGGTTTTAATTTCCGGGGTTCTTATGCTTCCGGATTCCGTTCGCCGGAACTGGCCGAATTATATACTTTCTCTGAATCCAAACGAACTTCACGTCTGACGATCGGAAATGAGAATCTGAAACCTGAAAAGAGTGATAATCTGACGTTGAGCGCTGAATATACAAACCGCAACTTTTCGGTGTCTGCTTCCGGATTTTACAATCATATCCGTGATATGATCAATTACCGGGAATTCAGTAAAGAAGAAACAGATCGTTATAATCAGGAAAACGGAACGGATTTTGCCAGTGTACAGATTCGTGACAATATCCAAAGTGCAACAATCAAGGGCTTCAATGTCCGTTTTGATGCTTATATTGGAGCCGGATTCTCTATGAACGGCGGTTATACGTTTGTGGATGCGAAAGATAATACGAACGATCGTCCGGTGGACAAGAGTGTAAAACATAGTGGCGTGGTGGCTGCTCTATGGAATCATACCTGGAATAAATATACCTTGAATGTGAATTTCAACGAACGTATTCAGGGTGAACGTTTCTCACAAAGTTATGGATATGCACCGAAGTTTTCTCTTTGGAATCTGAATACATCCCATCGGTTTGTGCTGAAAGATTTCATCCTTGAACCGGGAGTCGGTATCGAGAACTTGTTCGATTATGTAGACGACCGTCCGTATAATTCCAACTATGCCACGTTGACGCCTGGACGTACTTACTACGTCAGTTTGTTGGTCAAATTCAATAAGTGATGCGCAGACGAGGTTTCCTTCGAATGATAATCGGGCTGATTGCCTGCCAGGCTTGCTGGCACTCGCTTCAAGCCAAGGTAGGACGGGAGTTTGTCGCTTCGGATATCCGTGAATCGATGCAGAAAGGTGATAAGCTGGCCATTCTGATGGTTCATTTCGGGAGTGCTTATCCGGAAGCCCGTGAATCTCTTGAACGGATGAATGAACAGGTACGCCTGGCATTCCCGCAAGTAGAAGTCCGTCAGGCTTACAGTGCCCGCAGTATAGTCAATCGTGTACGTCGTCAGGGAATCTGGATCGAACATACGGCAGATGCTTTGATCTCTCTGAAGAAAGAAGGATATACGCATGTTGTAGTACAACCTTCAATCGTGATAGAAGGAGTGGAAATGGAAGCCCTGCGTCGTGATGTGGAATTACGGAAAGGGCTGTTTAAGGAAATTCGTATTGGTAATCCGTTGTTGTATGATGATACGGACTATGAGGCTGTGATAAAAGCATTGACCGGCAGTTCTGTGGCTTCTCGCTCCGGAGCCAAGTTGTTGATTGCTAACGGAACCTATCATGCCAGCAATGCAGCCTATGCTAAATTAGGCTATATGTTGCAGTTGTCCGGGCATAAAGACTATTTCGTCGGGACTCGCGAAGGCTTCCCAACTTTAGAGACAGTTATTGATCAGCTCCAGGCAGGTAAATACAAACAAGTGACGTTACTGCCTTTTATGTTTGTCTTGATCAAATCCAACGAAAACCGTGTCTTTGCCTCATGGCGGGAAGGTTTGGAAAAAGCAGGATTCAAGGTTAGTCTGGAAGCCAAAGGATTGAGCGACTACGAAGCTATCCGTCGTTTGTTGGTCGAACATCTTCAGTTTGCCTTTGCCTATAAACGAATTTCAGTCAATGAACGGAAAGAGATGTTCGGTAGGTTTTAGCTAATTAGAGGTGGATTATTAAATACAAAACAAGTTGGCATTCGGCTTTTGTACCTGTACCAACTTGTTTTTATTTTATCAGATACCTTTAGGCAAGGTTCTACTCTGCCGGTTTCAATTCAATACGTTCGAATTTAGGGCTGGCACTCATGGTTTTCAACCGACTACCAGGCGTGAAGATAATCTTCCCTTTCTTGAACAACGACGTATTAAAATCTTCGGCATTGGCTACACCAGAACTACCTACACTCAAACGGAAATTCCCAAATTCTCCCATCTGCACGCTGTTCCCTGCCTGAAGTTCGGTAGTTAATACCCTGATCAATCCATCGATAACTACCATCACATCTCCCTTAGACGCCGTCGAACGATCGGCAATTCGTTCGCACAAGGTATCAAAATCGACTTGTTGCCTGATTTTGATCTGCCCGTAATACAATTTGCTACCTTCCAATGCACCCTCACTCTTGTCGGGCCGTTGTACTAAATGATACGTAAGTGACATATACACCTCCTTTTTTAGTTTGTTAATCCATAAGTTTTCAAGTTAGGCAGGATATCATTTCACTGACTTTCTACGGTCCTGCCTTTTATTTATTACAAAGATAAGGTCCCTGAAATGTACCATTTCGGTTATATGAAGATAGACGAATAAGCAAGTTAATACCTTCAGATACAGATTTCTATATGAATTAAACTTTCGACTTGTTTTTTGGTGGCTGGTAACGGAATGCGTAACTTACAGTAGAAATCTAAAGGTTATTAGAATATGGAAGATTTTAAAATAAGAACATACGGCTGGCAAGAATTAGCTATCCTTTATGCACCGGATCTGACTCCGGAATCGGCAGGCAAGCGTTTAAGCAGTTGGATACGTTTCAATCCAAAACTTACGCACGAGTTGCAAGAATCGGGATGGAAAAAAGGACAACGGGTTCTCACCCCGCTTCAAGTACGTATCATCATCCAGTACCTAGGCGAACCGTAATAAGTACCTATCCGCCTCAGGATGGGTAGGTACATAGCAGAGGTTAAATAATTAGCTGTACGCGCGCGTATAATCATTTTTTTGAGACTAGATACATAATTAAATTTTGCTTAATATAGATTCGTATTCATTTAATTCAGATTAAAGAATATTTAATTCAATGCATTAAAAACTAGTAAATTAAATATTTTTCTTCGAATTTTTTGGTGGAATGAAAAATATTTATATTAGCTGTAAATTGTAAATTTTATCTATATGAATAATTCTGTTTTTAATATTTTCTGGAATGTGTACACAAACACATCCACAAAGACCATCACTCTAGAAGAGTTGATGGCTAGTATGAAAATC
>ENA-OVFO01000661-OVFO01000661.1-human-gut-metagenome-genome-assembly--contig:-NODE-661-length-17522-cov-5.307609_pt1 | contig 17522 bp, 14 predicted proteins | sample MGYA00237761_ERZ505401 | MGnify/ENA primary metagenome ERZ505401 (study PRJEB26158, sample SAMN06016330) | human gut metagenome | biome: human gut; feature: ankylosing spondylitis patient; material...
AATTGAATGTACTTTACTAGATCTTTAATACCATGTTTTTTGTACTTCATAATGTGCCCCAAATTTTTTGTCCAACTTTTGGGGTGCACTTCAAAGTATTATAATTCCAAACTCTTAACAGGCTGAAGTCCTAGACCTTTGGCCTTTTCCAACAGAAAATGATAAGCGGCTTCGCGGTCGTTGGGAATGACACCGTCGAGAATGGCATTCTTGATGGCTTCTTTCAGGACACCAACCGGCCGGGACGGTTGCAGATTGAATAAATCCATAATTTCCTCACCTTTAATTGGCGGCTGGAAATTGCGGACACGGTCTTTCTCTTCGATATCTGCCAGCTTAGAACGCACCAGCTGGAAGTTGGCCAAGAAACGGCGTACCTTCTCCGGATTCTTGCTGGTGATGTCGGCTTCGCAAAGCAACATCAGGTCTTCGATATCGTCACCGGCATCGAAAAGCAAACGGCGGATGGCCGAATCGGTCACTTCATCGTCGCTCAAAGCAATCGGACGCATATGCAAGCCCACCAGTTTCTGCACATATTTCATCTTCTCATTCATCGGAAGTTTCATTTTCCGGAAGATTTCCGGTATCATCTTCTCGCCGATGAAATTATGGTTGTGGAATGTCCAGCCCAGACGCGGATCAAACCGTTTCGAACGAGGCTTGCCGATGTCGTGGAAGATCGCACTCCAACGCAGCCACAAGTTGTCGGTCGTCTTGCTTAAACGGTCGAGAACCATCAGGGTGTGGGCGAAATTATCCTTATGCCCGATGCCTTCTTTGGTCTCTACACCTTTCAAGGCACACAGTTCCGGGAAAATCAGTTGGAGCAAACCGCTTTTATCCAACAAGTCGAAACCTAAAGATGGCTTCGGCGACAATACAATCTTATTCAATTCATCGACGATCCGTTCTTTGGAGATGATAGAAATCCGTTCCCGGTTACGGATAATCGCATCGAATGTATCGGGATCGATAAAGAAACCTAACTGGGAAGCAAAACGAACGGCACGCATCATCCGAAGCGGGTCATCACTGAAGGTAACATCCGGATCAAGCGGCGTACGAATCGTCAGGTCATCCATATCATCCAATCCGCCAAAAGGATCGACCAGCTCTCCATAACGATCTTTATTCAGACACAAAGCCAAGGCATTGATCGTAAAATCGCGACGGTTCTGATCGTCTTCAAGTGTTCCGTCTTCTACAATCGGCTTACGGCTGTCGTGGCTGTACGATTCTTTGCGCGCACCGACGAACTCCAATTCCAAGTCACCGCACTTCACTTGTGCCGTACCGAAGTTCTTAAAGATAGAGAGATTCGCCCGACGGCCCAATTTTGCCGCCACACGCTTGGCCAGTTCGATTCCACTGCCTACTGCCACGATATCGATGTCTTTCGACGGACGGTTCAAGAATATATCCCGGACATAACCACCAATCACATACGCTTCAACCCCTAATTCGTCTGCCGCCTCCGAAACCAACCGGAAAGGCTTGGCAGAAATATGTTCTAACAATTCGTCATTGCTTATATACATGCTTATCCTTCTTCTGTTTCGGTAGCAAAATTAATGTATCTTTCCCGAAATGGCAAATTCGCGCCGGCTGAGCCCGCAACACGTCTATTTATTTTCTACCTTTGCGGACAAAGAACAGTATAAATAACAAGGATATGAAAAAGTCGATTGCCTGTTTGATGCTTGCAACGGCCCTTGCCGGTTGCAACAATGCGGCCAAACAAGCCCAGGAACGCCTGGATAAAGCCCGCGCTTATTACGAGAACAACGAGTTATTCGCCGCCCGGTCGGAGATTGACAACTTGCGGGCCAAGTTTCCGAAAGAGTTTAATGCCTTAAAAGGGGCTTTAACCCTGATGCGTGAAATCGACCTGAAGGAAGCCGAACGCAACATCGCTTATTGTGACAGTCTGATGCCAATCCGCCTGCATGAATCGGATTCACTGAAGGCAGGTTTCACTTTCGAGAAAGATACGCTATACGAAGAAATCGGGAACTATATCTGGCGGCAACAGACGATTGAGCGGAACGTTCAGCGGTGTTATGTCCGTTGTGGTGTGAACGAGAATGGTGAAATATACCTGGCAAGTGTCTATTTCGGAGGGAAACCGATTGATCATACCAGTATCAAGGTGAGCACGCCCGACGGCCTTTTTGCTGAAACTGCTTCCATTCCCTACGACGGTGGCGTGAACTATCACTTCAAGGATATGGGTAACACAACGGAAGTCGTTACTTATAAAGCCGAAAAAGGGCAAGATGCCATCAAGTTCATCTACGACAATGCCGACAAACGTATCAAGATAGAATATCAGGGTGGCAAACCGTATGTCATCTATATGGCAGAAGCCGATAAGAAAGCCTTGGTGGCTACGTATAATCTGGCGACTGCCTTGAGCGATATTTACCAGATGACCCGCGAAAAAGAGAAAGCGCTGAAACGTATCGCTTACCTGAACCATCGCATGAATAAAGAAGCAGAATAACGGAAGAAAAATGAAACACGTAAAATGTATGTTGCTGGCAGGCCTGCTGTGCGGTCTGTTCGGTATGAAACTGTATGCACAGCAAGAGACCAGTAAAATAGACAGTGCCGAACTTAAGCTGAGACAGAATTACACCAAACGGGAAGTCATGATCCCGATGCGCGACGGTGTCAAGCTGTTCACTTCCATTTACGAACCGAAAGACCGGAGCGAGAAGCATCCCATCCTGATGATGCGTACGCCTTATTCGTGTGAGCCTTACGGAGACAAGTTCGGTATCAAAGAGAATATTTATACGCAGAACCGGTATATTCTGGTTTATCAGGATATTCGCGGACGCCATAAAAGCGAAGGTGAATTTGTTCAAGTACGTCCGCTGAATAAGAACAAGAAGAGTAAAAAGGATATTGATGAAGCCACCGATACGTATGATACGATCGAATGGTTACTCAAGAATACCTATAATAATGGGAACGCCGGAACTTGGGGTATCAGTTACGATGGCTTTCAGGCTACGATGACGGCTTCATCCAATCATCCGGCATTGAAAGCGGTTTCTCCGCAAGGTCCGGTAACGGACTGGTTCCGGGGCGACGACCGACATCACAACGGAGCTTTCACCTTCTTGCAGACCACGAACTTTCTGCCTTGGCTGGAAGGCCGCCATGCCGGAAAAGGAGTGATGAAAGAGATCGTAAAGAATGATGTGTATACTGATTTCCTCCGCCTGGGAACTTTCAAGGATGCAGATGCCTTGGTACAAGACACGACCGAAACACTTTGGAATCTGATCAAGAAACATCCAAACTTCGATGCTTTCTGGCAGGAACGCGATGCCCGCCAGTCTTGCTATAACCTGAAACCAGCCATGTTAGTCGCAGGTGGCTTGTTCGACAGTGAAGACTGTTATGGCGCCTGGAATACTTATAAGGCCATCAAAGAGCAGTCGCCCGAAACCGAACTCTATCTGGCCTTTGGTCCGTGGTGGCACGGAGCATGGACTCGTCCCGGTTTCGAAGGCTTCGGGAATATCTATTTCGGGAAAAGTACCTCGAAGTTCTATCGGGAAGAAATCGAATATCCATTCTTCCGCTATTACCTGGAAGGAAAAGGAGAAAAGCCGAAACATCATGTGAGTGTGTTCCATACTGGAAAGAACGAATGGGTATTTGCAGAAGAATGGCCGCTTCCGGAGATGCAGCCGACACCGTATTATATTCATGGCGACGGTTCTGTCTCTACTGAAGCTCCTGAAGAAAAGGAATCGTTTACCGAATATGTATCGGATATGAGCAAACCTGTGCCTTATACCGGCAATCCGACCCGATCTCGTACGTTGGAGTATATGCTCGACGACCAGCGTTTCGCTACGGCACGCCCGGATGTGATCTCATTCATGACGCCGGTACTAACTGATACGTTGACATTGGCTGGTCCGATTGAAGTCGAGTTGCAGACAGCTATCAGCAGTACGGATGCCGACTTTATGGTGAAAGTCATTGACGTCTTTCCGGAAAACTTCCAATATCCGAAAGAAGCGACCGAATACCTGAAGAACGGCCGTTATCCGATGAGCGGATATGAAATGCTGGTTCGTGGCGAATTGTTCCGTGGTCGTTTCCGCACCGGATTCAATAATCCGCAACCGTTCGAACCGAACCAGATCACGCCGGTTCATTATACCTTGTATGATGTAGCCCATACGTTCCTGCCGGGTCACCGGCTGATGATTCAGATCCAAAGTTCGTGGTTCCCGATCATCGACCGCAATCCGCAACGGTTCATTGATACCTATCATTGCTCAGTGGAAGACTTCGTGATGAAACAGAACATCCGTATTTATCATCAGCAGAATGCGGCTACCCGACTGATCCTGCCTGTCGTCAAATAAGGGAATTTACTTGTAACATAAAACCCGTTAGTTTCGGATTCAAAAGTAACGAGAATCATAACCGAAACTAACGGGTTTCTTATTAGGAGGCAACGGCTTTCGATGCTCGCCGTCGTTTCATCTCCAAATAATGCCGGACTAATTGTTTCCGGCTGCGAATGATCTGATAACGGTAAACCAAGCATGCCGTTATGAAATAAACACCTGCCTGAATCCATAACACCTGATATTCGTGAGCAACTTCGTTTAAGGTCGCTCCGGCAGTATTAATCCGGGCAAAACCTTGCACGCCCATCGTGGACGGAAAGATATAACCCAATGCCCGCCAGAACGGAGAGATCGAATACATCGGCCAGGAAATACCGGAGATAAACACCAGGATCACCGATGTAAAGACAAACAGGATCATCGGTTCCTCGCGGTTGGAAACGAATCCGGAAAGCGTCATCGAGAAGAAGATGCATGCAAACAGATATGGCAGGATAAAGAGAATCAGATCCAACGGTTGCCCGATCTGCGGGAAGACAAACAGGCGAGGCACGATGACCAATACCCAGGCACAAACTACCACATACAGGACAATGTATGTCAGACTCTTCCCTAATACGATACGCAAGGTTCCATGAAAATGCCGGGTAATCGGCACCAACGTATGGAAACGGTTCTTTTCCCGTGCCGTTCCTGCCGACATACCAATTCCCAATATCAAGGTTTGCTGAATCACCAAGATCAGAATGGCCGGCACCAGAAAGCTGGCGAATCCGTTTTGCGGGTTATACATCGAGATCGACTCCGAAGGAATCGGCTGCACAGCTATGGCCTGTAAGGCTTCGGTCGACTGCGGATGATTCCGAACGGTCCATTCCGAGCCCATCTCCAACGAGACTTCCGTTGCCGTCAGCAAGAAGGCTTTGTAGAACAACAAGGCACTCATATCGCTGTACAAAGAAACGGTTGTCTGCCGTCCCTGATGCAAATCCTTGCTGAATGCTGAAGGAATCGACAAAATACCGAAAGCTTCCTTCGAGTCCACCAACCGGCGGGCTTCTTCCATCTCACCGACCACCTGCACGACATGTACTTCACTCGAAGCATCTACCCGGCGGATAAATTCCCGGCTCAGCGGAGAATTACTTTGATCGACTACGACCATCTTCGCCTCATGTACGACTTCATTATTATATATGTATGCATATAAGACCGGATAGACCAGCGGCACCAGGAAGAAGAATATCATGATTCCTTCATCCCGAAATACCTGTTTCAGCTCGTCCTTCCAGATATAAAACATATCCTGAAAGCCTTCCTTGATAATATGACTTAATTTATGTTCTTCTTTCATCATCATCTCTCCATTAAGGAATGTATTTAAAATAGAGCAACGCCTTCTTCAGGTTCCGGCCTATCAGCAACGGCAGGATCAGAAAACCGAGTAACCAGACGTATTCACTCCACGTATAGAACAGATCCCGGCCGTTCAGTGCCTGATCGACATAGATCAGGAAGTAATGTCGTAGCGGAAACAACCGCGCCAATGCCTGCAAGATCGGATCCATCGCCAATAACGGATAGGAAAAACCGACGATCGAGAAAGAGATCATTCCAAACAAACTGGCAAAACTCAAACCCAAACGCAAGGTCGGCAATACACCAATCATGAAAACGCCCATTGCCTGCGAAGCGATAACCAAAAGGAAAATCGCTACCAGCATCGGCAGCCAGCCACTATGTAGCGGAAAGGCGCTGAAGCCATATAAGACAGCCATGAAAAGAAATCCAACCAGTGTAAAGACGAAGGTTTGCGGAAGGATCTTTCCCAGCAGACTAACCACCAACGAGTTCTTTCCCATGGCCATCCACTTCCGTGCCGTACCGTTCTTCAGTTCCGTACCGATACTGAAAACCGTAATCAGGAAGATCATCAGCTGCAACACACCTGGAAGAATCGTATTGTTCAAGTAAACCGAATAGTTCAGCCACGGATTCCCGATGGCGTGCGTATCTATTACAATGGGCTGCAACTGCCCCATAATCTCCGCTTCTGTCTTTCCTTTCGCCGTTCCAAGCTGTAAACCGACCGAACCGTTCGCCAACACCGAAACGGTTTTCATATCCCGGAACAGCAGCGAGGCAGCAATCAGATACGTATTATTGGTATAATACGACAACTTCGGCTGTTTTCCGGATGTGGCCTCTTTAGCAAAGTCTTCCGGAATATAGAAGATGCCATATACATTTCCTTTCTGCATCTCCTGACGAGCCTCGGTAAACGAATGCGACAACATCACAACCTTCGTCTGTTCGAAAGCATCCAACTGGCGGATCAAGGTACGCGACGTGGCTGAATTATCCATATCCACGACCGCCACCGGCAGATTGGTCGGCAGACCTTCACGCATCAGGGAAAGGAAAAAGACCAAACAGATCAACGGAGCCACAATCATCCCGAACAGATAAACGGGCTGCGATGTCATCCGCCTCGTTTCCCTGCGGGCTATTTGTCCGATCCGATGTAATGATTCTTGTATTGTCATCTTCATTTCCCGTTGTTATGCTTCCATATCACCGACATGCCCGGACGCAAACCTTCTACCGGCTGTATCGGACGGGCACGGACTTCAAATGTCTTGGCATCATACTGACCGGTTGTTTTCGTAGCCTTCCAGGCAGCATACGTACCCATATCCTTCATATAATAGACCTTCAATGTAATCTCCTGGTTATCGAGAGCCGGCACAAAAGCCTTGACTTCATTTCCGACTTTCACCTGCGAAAGCAAGTCTTCGCGGATACTGAACGAAACCCACATGTCGGTCAGGTCGGCAATGTTCATAATCGGCGCACCCGTTCCTACCAACTCGCCTACTTCCGGGAAACGTTCGGAGATTTCTCCGTCAATCGGAGCGACCAGTGCACTCTCTTCTACATACGATTCCACCTCGGCTAAAGCACCACTAGCCTGATTGACCAGGGCAGCCGCAGCCGCCTTATCTTCTTTGCGGGCTCCTTCTTTAGCCATTTCATATTGTGAACGGGCTGCTTTCTCGGTTGCCACCATCGCATTGTAGTTGGCTTCCGCCTCATCTTTCTTCTGGGCAGACATCACTCCTTTCTCATACAAGTTACGAACCCGGTCGTACGACTTCTTCGCGATTGTCAAACCGGCCTGTGCCTTTTGCCACATTTCATAGGCAGCCGTTACTTCTTGATCACGGGCTCCCTTCATGGCTTTGGCATGCTGAGCTTCGGCGGCGGCCTTCACAGCTTCTACCTGCATCAGTTTGGCTTGTACTTCGGGGGTACTCAGGAAGACCAGCGTATCGCCTGCCTTTACCTGATCACCTTCATTAAAACGATAGGAAGCAATTCGTCCGGGTACTTTACCAGATATACGAATCGTTGTTGCTTCGGCTTGTCCCATAATCACCTCATCGGGCGGTGTCAACAGGAAGAAGCCCGCCAGAGCCACCAAACCAACTGCTACCAATACGGCAATGAATGCCAACATCATATTATTGACCGAATATTTTTTCTTATTATCACTCATGACTATTTACGTTTTTAGTTTTTTCTTCTCTTATTTGTTTTCCTGTAAATCAACTCCCAAGGCTTTGTTCAGATACACTTGCGTCAGTTTCATGTCGATCTGTGCGTCGATCAGTGTCGAACGAGCCGAGAACCACGCCGTCTGTGCCGCCATCAGATTCAAGGCCGGAATCACGCCTTCTTCAAATCCCAGGTTGGCACTGCGCAGGTTTTCTTCGGCATTCTCCATATTCCGGTTCGAAGCCGCCAGCTTCTTGCTCGCTTCATTCACCTTATAGACCGACTGATTCACCTGGAGTTCGATTTTCTCGCGGGCATCTTCCCATTCTAGTTGTCTGATCCGTGTTTCCGCCCGGGCAGCATTTCGTTTATAACTGCCTTCCCACCAGCCGGTGATCGGCACACGGACAATAACACCCAGGTTAAACATACCGGCAAAGTCGTTCTTGAAACCATTGAACAGATTCGGGTTGGTCACAAAGTAATTGGCCGAGAAAGCCACCGTAGGCAACAGGTCTGCCAATACAATCCGTTCTTTCTTCTTATAAATCTTCGATGCCAGATCCAGGCTCTTCAGCTCATTGCGGTTCATGAATGCCTGGTTCATATCCACGGATGTCGTACGCTCTTCCACCGGGAAGTTATCCAACTGCTCGTCCGCCAAAGTCAGCGTGTCTGTCAAAGGCAAGCCACACAACTGCGCCAACAACATCCTCGACAAAGCCAGTCCGTTGTTTACCTTCGTCTGTGCCATTTCTGCCTCATTCAGTTTTACCTTGACCGACAAACCATCGGCTTGAGTAGCCACACCTTCGGCAATCAGGGCTGCCATATCATCATCCGTCTTCCGGAGCAGTTCCACATAGGCATCCGCCAGTTTCTTCTTGTTCACCAACGAAACCACCTGCCAGTACGTTTCATCCGTCTTATACAGTAAATCCTGCAACTTCTGGTCGTTCATCGACATGGCAAGTTCTTTGGCATACGCCGTAATCTGATTGTAGGTAACAATCTTTCCACCCATAAAAACGGGTTGCACCAAGGCTACATTCCCAACCCACACATTCTGAATATCCAGATGCTGAAGGTCGTTGATGGCACCCACCGTTTGCTGTACCACCGGCAATTGGGCCAAACCACCCAACGAAGAAGCCAACGAACTCGACAACTGCCCCATGTCCAACAGATTCAAGTCCTTCTGATTCCACATATAAGCACCATTGGCCGAAATCTGAGGGAAATACTTGGTCAGCGCCGCTTTTTTTTCATAATCGGCCATCCGTATCTTCTCCTCGGCAATCCGCAGTTCTTTGTTGTTCTTCACCGCCAGATCCCGGCATTCCTGCAACGACAGGGTTTGCTGGGCGGAAACCATCTTTCCAAATAGCAGCAACAACACACCGCACAAAACGCTTTTTCTCATTTCTATCTGTTTTTATCTTTCTTTTCTAACCTATATAAATATAACAATGCACAAAGGTAGAGGTTTTAGAAATGAGTATAAATTGAATTAATTCAATTAAGTACGGAAGTGGTCTTTTCATTCACAGGCTTACAGGTTCATTCACGGTCTGAATGTCCCGGCCTTTTGGTGCGTATGAAAATAATCTACTGAGTTATACACTTTAACCGCTCTTTTAGTAGTTCAATATATTTATTTTTAAGTTCTTCGTTTAAAAATGAATTATTGATAACTGTATACATTTTGGGGAATAACTTGGCATATTTCAGAATAAGCCGTTCAATTGTTTTTCTTTCAAGCCCCATTGTCAACCCTGCAGCAATAAAATCGGAATGTTTTAGTTTTTTCTTTTTACCATTTAAAGTCAATGCCAGTTCTTCATCATCTTTCGGATTCAGAATCGCAGCATTAATCAAGTCGTATGCTGGAGCAAGCCGAATCATTCCGTCATAGGGTTCATACAAAGAAAAATTCTTCAGATGCATATCATTATTACCAGTTATCCAAGAAAACAATATGACCTCGAAATAATTGGTAATATCCATTTTAGGGATTGAAGAGTATTGTCCGATAGCCTTCGCAATTCGTTCGTAACTACTCTTATATTTATGTTCAGTTTGCCTCTCCGTCAACTGGCACATATCCTCCATGGCTATTTTCTCTCCGGTTGCAGTACGATCTATCCTACGTGTCAAATAGCACAAGGCATCGTCTGCCATACGTATTAATGTATGTGGTACTACGTCAATACGAGCCAGTTCTGCCAAATGCATAGTCAAATCTTCGGTTTCGGGCATTTGTTCAAACTGTAAGGTTTGAGGTTTACAGATAAAACCGCCCCACAAGCCAACAATCGTGAGTCTTTGACAGCCTTCATATTCATTCAAGTGTAAAGACAATTTCGGCTGTACTCCTGTCAGAGAAGTCTGGTCCTGTATCACTTGGATAGCTAGTTTTTCCAAGTCATTGCTTGTATAATTCAATTGGGGTATTTCTTTTGTTCCGAAAAATTGCATGGAACATTTAGAGTGAAAGTCTTTCTCTCCTCTTTCTAACGGACGATAACAATACAGGCACTTACACATTTTGTCATTTCTCTCCATTTATGCGTTCCACACTCACTGCCCCGATACAGTCGCGGCAACAGATTAATAAAATAGACATTCTATCAAGCATACTGATATCCGTATTACGCAATGCGACATCCAACAGCCATCCTTCGGGTATCAACCCATCGAAAAAAGGAAACAGCACATTGCTTTTATAAATATCTTTTCGCAACGGCAAAGTCAAACTAACAGGTTTGGCATTTTCTATCGCAAGGTATTCTTCGAGATAGCGAAATTCATATCCTTCATCATTCTCCGTAAGAATACCAGCTAATTTATCTTTATAATAAATGTTTGCCCGTTTCATAAATTCTTTCTTTGTTTTTGTTGCGGAACCATTTCGTAATTGAAGAAATCGAGTAACTGGTTGACCTTATCTAAACGTAAAGATGCTTTTCCTTGTTCCAGATCGCGTACAAACCGCAATCCAACACCCGACTTTAATGAAAGCTCTTCCTGTGTCATATTGAACTGCTTTCGCAATGATTTGACAGTAGTTGATAATGTATTCATATTCGATTTATATCAGATCGGGTACAAAGATACTGTTTTATATTAAAATATACCCGTTATGGTATATTAAAGTATATGAATCATCTTAATATACCCGATAGGATATATTTGGATGATTCAATACCTGCATCTTTTATTTTAGATTTTCAACGATTTGACACAACCATTAGAGGAATAAACATTTAGCTGAGTGTTTGAGAAATAACAGTAACGAGTTGGCAACCGTGCGATTTTCAGTTATTTGCGGTGCTGTGCTGTCAAATAACTCGATGCAAATATAGGAATTTTATTGCTGATATCAAAGTGTAGGTTAGAAAAAAGACAGATTATTTTAGCAACCCGTCTTGAAGTTCTTCCGATAGAATTCGTGATTATTGTTGAATGTTATTGAATAACCGTTCCAATCAGTAGCCTTATAAGTAGTTACATATCTGGTCGGCACATTGAGATAGAGTCAACGAGCAAGCAAAACGGGTATCTTCCATTATGAAAATACCCGTTGTTTCTAAGGATTGCCACTATGGCAATTCTGTTTCTTTACTCTTGAATTGTTTCTACTGACTTGAAATACTGTCCCCAAGCATTCTTGTAAGCCTCCAATGACTCGGCAGGAACTCTCAATACGCAATTTTCGTTTATCTGATAGAACGGACGCCAGCTGTTATTAAATTCGTCTGTTTGAGGAGTCTGTGGAACAGACAGAGCCCGACAAATAACCTCATTCATTGATTTCCAGTTGAATGCAGTTGCATGAAGTGAAACCAACGTGGCGGGAAAGTCAATGTTGCCAATTGAGTTATAAGCAAAAGCATCATTTTCTATCGTCTCTACTTTGTCCGGAATTGTCAGTTGGGTAATGCGATTATTGGAAAAGGCTCTTGCTCCGATTGTTTTCAGTGAGGCAGGCAAAGTAAGCGAAGTGATTTTGCATTGAGTAAACGCATCATTTCCAATGGAAGTAATTCCTTCAGGCAATGACAGGGATGTAAGCTTCGTTTGCAAATAGAAACAGCATTCCGGTATTTCAGTTATATTAGCTTCGATGACAACTGATTGTAGTGTCGGGTTGCTGTTTTCGCATCCGAATGCCCATTTTCCTATTGACGTAACGGATGAAGGGATAACCACCTCAGTGAGTTTTGCATCTTGAAATGCCCAATTACCGATTGTCTTTACAGACGAGGGAATGTTGATGGTGGTAATGGCACTCCTATAGAAGCAACTCGCAGGAATTTCAGTCACCCCTTGGGGAATCGTGAAAGAGGTCACCTTGGTATTTTCGAGTATCCAACGTCCGAGAGTGTTAACAGTAGAGGGAACATTGAGTTTCTCAAGAGCGGTGCAGTTTGCGAAAGCTGCCTCTTCAATGGAGATAAGCCCTTCCGGCAGGATAACCTCTTTCAGTGTTGTGTTGTCGCCGTTATAAAAAGCCAAACCCCTGTTCGGGAATGCTGTCATATTCGTACCGGAGAGGTCGAGAACTTCTAAGGCAGTAAGATTTTCACGGATATATTTAAAGTCGGTTTCATTTAAAGTGCCGGTCACTTTAAGCGCATTAATATTTGTGAGAGTGATACCACTCAAGACATTACTTAGTTCTCCTGCCGATATGTCCACTATTACACCGTTGAAATATTCCAGCACTCTCGAAGCGGAGATTTCCTTTCCTCTATTGTCGATAAGCGTAATTTTAAGGATAGCCTTATCGCCGTTGTTCGCTCCGGTGGCTGTCACAGTTACTTTTGCATTATTTTGATATTTCCCATTGATAAATGTCGGTTTGGTCACTTCTACCTGCCAAGGCGATGAAGCCGCACGGGTCTGAATATCCATACCTACTCCCGCTTCGCTCTTCACTTCAGCTACGAGAGCGGTATAATCTTCTTCTTTCAACGTTTCCGGCAGGATTATGTCGATAACATTCGTGGTCAGGGTTAGCATGAATGTTTCATAGCTGTCGAAGCCCACCGTCAGTGCAGAGGTACGTGGCAAAGTCACCTTAGTGCCATCAGCCAATGTGAAGATTACATTATCAGGGTCACTCGTATAATCAATGCCATCTTTCGCAAAAATTGCATCGCCCTGTGCTTTTACTCCGATATCCGTTGTGCCTATCCACCAATTGCCGTTGTCGCCGATATAAGGTGTCAGACCGTTGCTTCCGGTTTCACCTTTGTCGCCTTTCTCTCCGGTTACGGGGATTTTGTTTCCATTGTCAAGCAGCCACTCGCCGTTCACAGTCCAGTAGTATTACCGTCAGTGTCCAGCTTCATGCTGATAACGGGCGTTGTTCCGTCCTCGCCCTTTTCTCCTTGCTCGCCACGCTCGCCGTGCTTGATGGTTACATTGCCGCTTTTGAGGAATGAGATGACGTAGCCCGTTCCGTCCTCAAGAGGTGTAACCGCCGTAACATAATCCTTGTCTTCAAGGGCCGCGACAAGGCTTTGCAATGACCGGATGTCCGTGTTGACGGATTTCTGCCATTCTTCAAGGGCGGTTATTCGGCCTTCAAGGTTCTCAATGTCGCCCCTAAGCTCAGAATCGTCGTAGTCATCACCGCAAGAGGACAACCCGAACATGCAGGCGCACACCATGGAACACGCAATCCACACCTTACGGATTGTTCCCGTTCCGATAAATTTCTTTTTCATACTGATGAAATGTGTCTTTCCAGTTCCCAAAAGACCTTTAAAAACACGAAGCGTGGAACTGCAAATGCCACGTCTTAGTTGATGGTCGTAGGAAACCGTTGTGTACAGATGTAGTAATAGCAGCCCACGCTATAGCGTGAGAGCCACTATGCTATCCTTGTACACATTTGAAAATTTCCTACGTTTTCAACTACAAGATAAGCATAACGCTTCTTTCTTTTCTAATATGTCTTGGAGAGGGTCGCCCCAATCCAAACGCAAAAGTAATAAAAAAGCTGCGATAATCACTTATCTTGTAGTGGATTTATTTGCCTGCCTCAATGGAATAGGGGGCTTTTACAGTTTCATTCCCTTACCTTTCCGTTGCGGTATAACGGGTTGTAGTATGCTCTGCCGCAGTTTCTCGAACTGCTCCCTGAACCATTCGCCGATGGGTCGCAAGTCAACCGTAAGGATAAACTTGCCGTTGTCAGAAAACACTTTGGCTTTGACATCCTTTGCCATGAATTTCCGCTTGTGTTCTTCCGAGTACAACTCGCCGTTGTACTCAATGGGGTTACCTGTCAGCAATGTCGCAGTCTGCTCTTTATTGAAACCTACAGCAAGGCACAATCTTTCAATGTTAATCATGTCCTTGATTTGTGGAAACCATTTCAAGGTCTTGTTTAACAACACTGTAAGTCGTGAAACCTCACGTTTGAGATTTGTTTCCGTCTGTACCAATTCGTTGATATGCTTCTGTTGCATATCCAACATTTGGCGGCTGTGGTCAGCCTGCATGGTCTGTATTCTGTCTTGCAGGGCTTCGATGGTTTCCTCGTGGTCGGCTACCTCCCTATGCAGGGCGGTGTTCTCCCTTTCCAGCGTCTTGACCTTGTTACTGCCGAAAAGAGAACCGACGCTCTCGGCGATGTTGGCGGCTGCGGTGGTTGCCGCCCCTTTCAGCTTCTCGGTCTGTATTTCTTTTTTCGCCCGTCTTAGTTCCTCCTGTGCCGTTTCTTTCTGCTGCTGCAAATCCACCACTTCCGCTTTGAGGTCGTCGGAGAGTTTCTGTATATCCCGATAATACTGCTGCGTGGACTTGTGGCGAGCTTTCGAGCCGTCTATGCCCCTTTGCAGCCCGTATTTCGCCATCGCTTCGGCATAGGTATCTTGGTAGGACTTCAATTTCAGCCGTGTCATAATATCGTCTGCGCACAGCCTCACGGTGTCGGTCGGCTTCTTGCGGTATCGCTTCTTCGTCTGTTCCTCCCTTTTCCTGCGCTTGCGCTCTCCCTTGACGATGGGGACGAGTGTAACGTGTATGTGCGGCGTTTCCTCGTCCCTGTGCAGGTGAGCCGCCACGATGTTCTCCTTTCCGAACGTGTCGGCGAAGTATTTCAGATTGTCGGCGCACCACTCGTCCAAACGCCCCTCTTCCTCTATCCGCTTCATGTCCTCGTGCGTTCCCGATACGTTGATGCGGATTGCCCGTACTTGGTTGCTTCCGATTTTGCGTGTCAGCCCCGCTTCTTCTAATCTCTGCTGTATAGCCGCCGAACGGTCTTTTATCCCGTCGGGGTATTCGATAAGCCTGCGGTTTAGGTGCGTGCGTGTGGGGTCGGCGTTCTTCGGTATGATGAAACGCTCGATATGTGCGGTCGTTCCGCTGTCGCTGCCGTGCGCCTTTTCCATGTGTAAAACTACGAAACCCATATATTCTTCCTTTCTTTTTTGGCTTGTGAAACAATGATTTTTTGTATCTTCGGGGGCGGCAAATGCCGTCCCCGATGGGGTGTGCAGAGGGGCTTGCCCCTTGCCTTATTGGGGAATTTTCAGCGATACGTAGTATTGCGGCTCGGAAAATTCCCTAATAAGCTACGGTATTTTCTCCGTAAATACCCTGCGGCGTGCCGTCTGCCTGCCCGTCTGCCTTTCGGCTATGGCTGTCCCTGCCGCCTGCTTGCCCGTAACCCCACCTTATTTTTTTCCTTTCGGTCGGTGGGTGGCGGGGCGGTCGTTTCCGTTTTCAAAGGCTCTTTTGCACGGGGCGGTCGGATACAAGGTTTTCCCGATAAATACGCTCGCAGCGAAGCGAGAGGAAGATTTATCGGGAAACGGCGCAGCCGCTCGACCTTTTAGCCGACATAAAGCCCCATGCTTGCTTTGCCTTTGTAAACGGGAATGATTGCTCCGCTTTCCTCTGCAAGAGGAATAAACCCCATATCACCATATCAACAGGTTTGTTTGTTGATATGATTACATGGTGATATGCTTGCTTGTTGATATGCCATCATGCTTGCCAGTAGCTGTCGGGGTTACCCTCTGTGAACAGCGAAACAAAAACTACAGTTTTCTCTTTTCGCCCGTGCATTATCCTATCCAACAAGGCTTGGCGCACCCGCTCCGCTCCGAATGTACCGATGCGGAAAGCAAAGGCGGTTATCGTTTCAAGGTTATAAACTTCCATACTGCATTTATCCGATATGCGGATAGTCCGTCTTATCTCGTACTCCCTTAAAACTCCGCTTTTGCAGAGTGCCTTTATCCCTGCCCGTAATGTCGGGGCGGTTATCCCGAACAAATTGCAGAGTTCCCACTCGGTCATGGCTATTGAACTTGTGTTGGTTGGTATGGCAACTTTTCCATACTCGTCTATTGTGATTATATTCCTTTCTCTTTTCATCGGTGTTACGTTTTAAGGTTGTTATTAAATGGCACTGCAAATGTCTTTCTCCATATCCTCCAACTTGTGCGAAAGGGTTTCCATATCCTGACTAATCTTCTGAGCAGTGATTTTGGCGTAAATTTGAGTAGTCTTTATGTTGGTGTGTCCCAACAGACGGCTGACGGTTTCAATGGGTACACCGTTTGACAAAAGGACGGTCGTGGCGTTCGTGTGACGGGCTACGTGTGTGCTGAGCCGTGTCTTGAAGCCGCATTGACTGCCGATTTCTTTCAGTATTTTGTTGCAGGTAGTATTGCTCGGCATGGGGAACACTTTGTTGTCCCTTGACAAGCCCCTGTATTTCTCTATTATCTTTCGGGGAACATCTAACAGACGGATATTGGATTCGGTATTGGTCTTTTTCCTTCGTGAGATAATCCACAGATTACCGTCAAAGAATGTCTGCAGGTTGTCTGTTGTAAGGTTCTTCACATCGGAATATGCCAACCCTGTGAAAACGGAAAAGACGAACATATCCCTCACAAGTTCGTGGTAGGCGTTCTTCATCGGTGCGTCCATGAGCGTCTGTATCTCTGCTTTGGTGAGATAGCCCCTGTCCACGCTTTCGGGAGAGTTGATATATCCTGCAAAGGGATTAAAAGGCAACCGTCCGTCATTCCTTGCTATCGCAACGATGTGTTTCAATACAATCATATAGCCCCACACGGTATTGGTGCGGCATTTCTTCTCCGTACGCAGGAAATACTCGAAGTCGTTGATGAATGTGAGGCTCAACTCTTTCAGTGGAATATCCTCACGTTTGTAGGTATGGGGAATAAACTCACGAAGGTGTTTGCATACGGTTATATACCGTTGGAATGTTCCCTTTGCCCTGCTGTGTCCCACTTTCTTAGAAAACTCGGCGTTGTGCTGCTCGAAGAGTTTCAACAGGGTTTCCTGTTTGACACCGATACCGAGATAGGCATCCTTCAGTTTGGCGGCTGTAACATATCCGTCCGTCTGCATCAGTTCCTGATAGCGGCGGTTCACCTCCACTCGGATTTTATCCACTGCACGGTTGATTCTCTGCGCTTCGGCACTTTTGCCCGAAGCTCGGTTGTTCTTCACGTCCCACAGCCGCAGGGGAACGTCCATCTTGCAACTGAACTGTTTAATCTCGCCGTCCACCGTGATACG
>ENA-OVFO01000736-OVFO01000736.1-human-gut-metagenome-genome-assembly--contig:-NODE-736-length-16490-cov-3.104350_pt1 | contig 16490 bp, 7 predicted proteins | sample MGYA00237761_ERZ505401 | MGnify/ENA primary metagenome ERZ505401 (study PRJEB26158, sample SAMN06016330) | human gut metagenome | biome: human gut; feature: ankylosing spondylitis patient; material...
CCTCAATCTTGTCCTGCACGAAAGTCATTTCCCTTTCCTCGCTGTCGGGGATAAACTCAAAGGTCGATTGCGGAACGACAATCATGTCCCAATCGTTGTAGCGTATCTTGGCATAGAAGTTCTTTCTGCCCTTCTCACCACGATCATCTTCTTCGAGTGTCAGTATCTTAGCGTTTGGGTACAGTTCTTTTGCACTTGCAACGAATTGCCCGACTGTGGCATTCTGCACTACAATCATCGGTTTACGGGCAGTACCCAAACGGCGCATTTCCATTGCCGTGGAGATAAGCGTGAAAGTCTTTCCGCTACCCACCTCATGCGCAAGCATAAGGGGCTGCATCGTACCCCTGACGATAGCCCTGCCTTGGTGCGGTCGCATAGTGAACTTATGCGAAGCACCTCCAAAAAACTTCGGTACAAACTCATCGGGTATGCTCATCGGCACATAGTTATTGAACATATCGTTATATATACGTTCCATACGAACCGACATTTCAGGGTCGCTCTGCATTTTCTGCCTTGCCCAATCCTTGAAGTCCCGACGGATTTCGTCAATCTTGGCGGCGCACGCCTGTGTCGCTTCCTTGTCGGTTATGGTCTCTGTCGTACCATCCCAGTTCTTTTTGGTGGTAGAAACAGTGATACTCTTATTTGTAATGGCCGCACCGATAAGCGTGTGTCCCATAATGGTTCTGCCGAGCATTTCACTGGTCACGCCCATGGCACGGTTCTTTTCGTAGTTGGTAAAGTATGGCTCTTTCATAAACCAAGTACCGCCTACTGCTGTAAACCGGACATCTACTTCCGTTCGTTCCTTTACGAAATCTTCATACAGTTTCGGATTAATCCAAGAACTGCCGAGGGTAAAGTCTATCAAGTGTGCGGGAATATTCATGGGCATGACATCCTGCAATGCCTTGATGTTGCGGTCAAACTCCCCATTCTCGTTGTTTTCCTCTGCCTGACGCAGTTTTTCACGCACGTTTCCGCTCTTGTAACGGAATGCCACTTCTATCTGTCGGTTTACAGGGTCTTCAAAGCCAAAACCGCCTTCAATGATTTCTTTCTTGATTCCGGCTTCGCTCTTGCCAAGTTGTTCGACTATGTATGGCACATCCACACGGCCGAACTTGAAGATACTGGCAATGATACCGTCCTTGACATTGGCAGGAGTGGGTTCTTTTTCTTTTTCAACAACACGTTTGCTGAATACATCGGTCTTGTCAAATTTCTGTATCTGGTTTCCTTTTTCATCTGCCGTTTCTTCAAACTTTTCAAGAGCGTATACATTGGCATAGTCCACATCATTTCGGAGAAATGCAATGGCGGTGTTCTTGTTGAAGTGTCCGTATGTGCCGACAAAATCATCGTATACTTTGTTGAGTTTGTCAAGCAACGGTTTAAGTCCCTCATCGCTTTCATTCGCAGTCTGATAGGAAAGGACTTCTGCAAGGGCTTCCTTGATAGCGGTGTACGCCTCGAAACATTCCACTTTCGTATGCCCCTTTACCTTGTTGGCATTCACTTCGAGAGGTTGTGCGCTTGCAGTTGAGTTGATGTATAGTTTTCCGTCTTTGACAAACACTTCGCCAATCTTCTTGCCGGGCATTACATCGGTGGCAAGCTCGGTATTGCGCTCACCAAATTCCTCTGCACGGAATGAGCGGACAAATTCAGCCAACATTTCTTCCTGTTTCTTATTCTGTTTAGGATATAAGCCTTTGCTGGTCGGGCGGAAAGTATCGCCTTTCTCAAATGCAAAGTGCATTTCACCTGCCATGTTTTCGGGGTGTTCAATGAAATAGCGGTTGTAGTCCATTGAAAGCTGCTTAATGACTGGTATCTCCTTGCCTTTAACCTTGCGCGTTTCCCCGGTATCATACTCTGCCATGCGCTCTCCGCTCACATCACTTACATCAATGGCATGGACAGACTTCTGCCCGTTCACACGCTTGCGGACAACAACGATGTCAGAGGTTACCCCAGTACCGCCGAAAGTCTTGTTGTGCATACGGAAAGCACCCACGAAGTCTGCGCCTCCCTCGCCCACAATCCAGTCACGGAGTTTCTTACTGTTGTCAAGCGTACCATTGGACGTGATGAAGATACCCAAACCGCCCTCACGCAGTTTGCGCACATTCTTTGCTATACAGAAATCGTGTATGTTGTGGAATTTCTTCGACAGGTCTTTGTCGCCCGTGGTGTCATTCACACGGAGTCCGGTAACGAACGGAACATTAGTAATAGCCAAGTCCACACTTCCATTAGGAATACGTGTCTGCTCAAAACCCTGTATCTCTACTTTGGCATCAGGATAAAGGAATGAGAGAATACCACCCGAAGTCCCGTCAATCTCAATAGCATGGATGTCGCTGTGCTCGCTGATATTTGTAGGCATCTGCCCCAAAATGTTTCCGATACCTGCAGAACCTTCAAGAATGTAACCACCCTTGAAACCCATTTGTGTAACAATATCCCAAAGAGTATCTACAACATAAGCAGGGGTATAATACGCACTATTAGCACTCATTACAGCTTCTTGATAGGCTTCTGTGCTCATCAACTGCTGTAGACGTGTCGAATATGTATTATCACTAAATACTTTACCTAAACCACCCCAACCGCTAAACTTGCGAAGTACTGCCATTTGTCTAGGAGTAGCAAGCTCTCCACTCTCAATAAGTTGCTGTGCCAACTCTATAGCTTTAATATTGGCCTCTATGCGTGCATCTACCGAAGTTGGAGCATAGTTCGTCCCCCGGTCTGAATGATTATTGCGAATATTTTTCGGTTCATCTATGGCATCATCGGAAAGTCGTGTTCCTCGCCCCCGTTGTATTTCGTCTGTTCCTTCCTGTACTCTACGATTTCCTCGTCCGTCATCCCTGCCTCTTTGTAAATCTCCGTCCACTCTTCCTCGCTCCATGTGTACGGTGCTTCTAGCGTTTCCGCTTTGTGGCGGTAGCATGCTGCGTCTATCCGTTCCTCCAGCTCCATTTTCGCTATCGACTTCTCGCTGTGTCCCTGTAATCTTAGTACTTTCTTGGTGTATTCGTCCATTTTCGTTGTTGGTTTCGTTATTATCAAACAAACTGCCAAACAAACCAAGCTCGTTTGACTGCTGTAAATTTACAGTTTTTTTCTCACTCTTCTTGCGCGTTGAACGAGTTTTCTTTATACGTTCCTGTGCAACTTCAACCTCCCCCGCCACTTCCGCCTCTTTCGTTACGGTTTCAGCGGTGGCGAGTGCATCAATGCCGGACTTGTCAAAGTTGGCTACATCGAACTTCTGCACCTCATCGTAAGAGGTCATGTCGGTATTAAATCCGTTTTCTAACACCTCAGGCAAATCTCTCGCACCATTGTAAAATGCTTTAAGGTACGGACGTATGGAATCACCCAAGTCTGCAATCATAGCCTTTGCATATTCTGCAAACTTCCGTGAGCCTTTCTCTAAATGGTAAACAGCCATTTCTGTGCCAATAGCAAGTATTTCAGGGTCAATACCAATATTCATTTGACCGAGTAACTTCTTACGCATACGCTCACGAAGTTCCGCATAACGCTCATCAGTAACAAGACGGTTACCACTCGCTTCAGTCTTTTTCTGTAAATTGTCTTGTTGCTGCTTACTCCTCATATCGTTGATAAGAGTTCGAGCTTCATTAGCAAACTTGTCTGCACTATCTTTGGTCAGGAAAATAATATTTCCTTCATGATAAACGTCTCCACCACGCTTCTCTCCTAAATCCATCACAGCCTGCTTTTCCGCGTCAATCATCTTCATCAAAGTACGAACAGAATATCTGTTATCCATTTCTTTATCAACAACGAAATCTGTCCTGCTGTCATGAATTTCATCCTTTGCCTTGCGATCAAGTTCTCGGGTCTTAATTTTATTTTCAAGCAAAACTCCAACTGCATCCAAAACTTCTTGCATGCCATTCTGCGGATTGCGAAGAATGCCTAACATTTCCTCCGGGCTGTTGGTTGTCTGACGAAAACGTGCATCACCAATAGGTATGGGACCACTCACATCTTCACGAGTCAAAGTCGTATATCCGGTTTCCTTATCAACAAAAACAGAGTATTGCCATACAGGGGTGTAATCCTGTTTTTCATCCTTTGCTGGTGCTTTGGGTTCAGTAAACAGCACATCACCATCATTTACAGCCTGTATATCCAACATTGATATGGGAGGTTGGCCTTGTGCATCTACTGCGTATTCTGCTAATCGTTTGGCATCTTCTTCGCTACGCATCATAAAGCCGTGTTTTTCCCTATCCCACCAACCTTTCATTTCTTTGGCGAACATACTTACATGCTTTTGAACTTCCTTGCGCAATTCCAATTGGAACTCAACAAGTTGCATATCTAACACCTTACCTCGCTTGGTGATGTACTGCGCCGGAGTAATGGTGTACGGAGCATCAGTCGGTGCAGTCGCTTCTTCACTGGAAGCGTCTTGTTCCAACTTGCGTTGTTCGGTAAAAAGGTCGTTAATTTCAGAAATAATACGAGCCTCCTCAAAAATGTCGCTACGGTTGTGCGCTGCTTCTTGTTCCTTGTGCAATTCTTCAATACGGAACTTGACTTCTGAAAGTCTGTTGCCTTGCGTGCCGGAACTCTGCCCCTCGATCGTCTTTACAGACTTGTATTCCGAAAAAGCCTTGGTCTTGCGATGGCTGCTCTCTATCCACTTCTCGAACTCCTCCAAGTTAACGCCCGTCAGCACCGTCTTGTGCTTCTTCGCCCAATTTCTGTCATAATTAGCAAAGTAAGCTGCTTCAGCATCGTCAGCCTCATTGAAGCCCAGCATAACCTTGTGTTCGTCAAACGTGCCGTCCTCGTTATATTGGTCAACCACAAACACCTTGCGACCATTCCACCCGTCAATATCATCAGAGAGGAACACGTCTATATGGTCGCCGTCTACACCTTCCGTGCCACGAATATAGCCATAGGTGTTCTGCATGGTCGTTTCCCATTTGTTGCCCTCTGTGTCTATTCCGCTACGAACGGATCCTTTCGGGTTCTCAATGGTGATATTGAATGTACCAACCTGCACATGACCTTTCTTATAATTGCCGGCTTCTTTCTGTTTCTCCGTAGGAGTAGTATCGGTTTCTTTCTCTGCCACTGCAACGGCATTGGCTAAAGACGAAGATGCATCAATATAATTAACAACATCCAATAAATCTCCGAATGTTTGACCGTCATACTCATAAGTACTACCTGTATAATTACCTTTCGTATCGGGTGCATCAACTTTTATAACTTTATGAGTACCATCAACAATAATTGTCTGTTTATAAGTATCGCCATACTTTCCGCTTTCAACCCAATCATCTTCTTGAACTTCAATGCGTCTTGCTATTTTTGCACTAAGTTGATTGTCAGTATCATCAGAAGATAACATTTCTTCTTGTGATAAAGAAGGTTCTATTTCGCTTTGTTCACCAATGCTTTCAGTTCTTCCTGTATCATCGGTTGTCCCATTTCCGTCCTCAACTCGTTCTCTTGGCGCAAGAGCTCCATTGCTTCCTTGCTGCCCTCGTTGGCTTGTTGCAGTATCGCCAACCAATACATTGCTTCGCTGTTGTCCATTGTAATCTAAATTTAATGCTTCTTTAATAGCCTGTACGAGCGTCCGAGGGGTATTGTCCGGCTGTTCGAACAGAGTTTCTTCCTGTGTACCTTGTATAAGGTCATAAATCTTGCCGAATGTGTTTTGAATGAAGCTTTGGCTTTCGCCTTTATACATTGCGGCCAAATGCAAGACAAAGTTACTGAAATTATCAGCAGGGAGATAACTTTCCCCTGTAACATCATCCATTTGATACTGGCGTTTCCAGTTTTCTACAGCAATACGTGCTTCCTTGAAATTCTTTGCCTCTGCAAACATTTTATCTTGGGACAAAGCATAGTAAGCACGAACGGAATTCTGTATCTCATCTACCATTCGTTCACTGTTCGGACTGTCATAATCACGGAAAGCAGTGGCAAGAATAGCCTTTTGTGCTTTTACCGGCAATACGTTGAACATTTCCTCCAACCGTGTGCTGCCGTCCTTGAAGATGCTTTGATACATGATACCACGCAAATCATTCTTGGATTCAGGAGTTAGGTTGCCCTTACTGTCAAACGCACTCTTGTATTGTGTGTGACTGATGAAACCTCTTTGACTCATCCATTTCAGAACATTTGCACCATTGGCATCCACAAGTCCGGCAAACGACATTTCATCATCCGAAGTCCTAAGCAACAGGTTGGCAAACGAACGCATTTCGGTTCCCATGCGCTGCAAGGTGTTTTTAGGTTTGATACGTTCAACACCTCCACTTTCTGTGTCTTGTGCAACAAACTGACCAAGATTGAGGGCTTCTGTATCGTCCACATGAAGCATATTTACCAACACCGGACTTTGTATGGACGCAATGTCCTCGGCACGCAGTCCAAACTCTTCCGCATGGTCTTTCAGGTATTGTCTATATGCTTCGGCCTGTTCCGAATGACTTTCCCACATCAGGCGCAAGGCATCACTACGGTTGTTTCCCTGTATTACTTCACCACGTTCGTTTACGGTCGGCGCACCGGTGTAAGCGGTAATACTTGATGTGATTTCTTCCGGACGAATGTTCTCGGCGATTTTCCGTGCAGACAATACGCTTGCTTCGTCATTGCGTTCCTTTGGTTGCGCTTCATCAATAAAATGCAGAGGATTGCGCACACCTTGTATATGACTCGGTTGCAACAATGACGCATCAATCACGGTCACATTGCCAGGAACCACTACATCATTGCTGAATTTCACGTTCACCTCTTTACCTTGTACAGCCTGTAATGGTCCTTGTCTGTCAACCTTATGGCCGTTTACACGTCTATATCCTCTTGCACGGGCATCTTTGGGAACATCTTCCACTATATCGGGAACTCCGTTAAGTGCTTCACGTTCCTTGCGTTCTGCTTCCTCACGCTCCGCACGCAATTTTTCTTCTTCCGCCTTGCGCAATGCGGTAGCTTCATCGGCAATACGTCTGCGCTCTGCATCTGCTTCCATTTTTCTGCGGTTGGCAGTGCCGGCTATCTTTTGCCAAATGGACAATTCCTGTTTGGCTACATAAATTGCCGCTTTGCGCTCCTTTTCAGCTGCGATCTTCTCTGCAACAGTGTTTCCACCAGCAGATTTCGTTTTCTCGACTTTCTTCAATACTGCTTCCTTGTCCGCAACCATTCCGTCAGCCACGGACTGGGCCATAGCTTCATCTCCCTCTGCTTGCTCAACAATAGCATCCCAAGCAACATCCGGGGTTTCCGCCTGTTCATAGATAGGATTACCTTGTTCATCTTTTGGGATTCGTTCTAATGCAGACACTTGCAGCTGCTGTTCCTTCAGAGAACTTTCTGCCACTTCCGAATTATCATTCACACTTGAATCGGCAATCTCAACAAGTTGCCCATTGTGTTCTATCAGCATGGAATCAAGCTCTTCACGGGTAAACATATTCACACGCTTACCATTCAAGGCATCTTCCGTATAAACTTCATATAGTCCATCGGCATCCACATCAGCGGTGATGTTACCACGAATACCTATACCATTTTCATCACGGAGCGTCACAAGGTCATTCATTGCATATTGCGGTCGGTCTGCTTCCTGCTCTTCCTGCTGCAAAGCAAAGTTTTCTTCAGCTCTCTGTTGCTCAAACTCTGCGATTCGTGCAATGTTAGATGCGTCCACAAACTGTTGGATAGCCTCTTTTGCTATAGGGAATACATTTGTTCCGTCTGTCACATTGATAGTTCCGTCGCCATTGTCTATGATTCCGTTCTCATCTGAAACTATTGTGACCTGTATTTGCGAACCGCCTTCACCGGCAATGGTATAGGTTTCGCCCGGATTGAATGTGACAACACCATCAATCTTATCCGCAGCTTCACGTGCAAATTGTTCTCTGATAGATTGTGCAACCAACTCCTTCTGCTCGTATGGGTCTTGTACATCATCAATAGACAATATAGCATCGGGAGATACTTGTTCAAGCCCACCTGTGTCCGCATCACGAACAATGATGCTATTGTCAGAATCAGTCACACTTACACCGCTACCATCTGCATATGGTACAAGAGTCCCACTAAGAACATACACCTTGCGTTCATCCTGCTTCATGGTTGCCCCCTGTATCATACCTGTCTTGCGGTTCACACGTGCATCTATCATCGAATTGCTCTGTTCCACCCGCCCGTCTATATCATCACGTACACGTTGAATCATGCCATTGTAAACCTGCTTGGCATTGATATAGTCGATAACAGAAGACTTATCCTCATCACTCCATTGCTCATTCCCGTTCACAAACTCCAATGCGGCAATCGGATTCTCTTCAATCATCGCAAACATATTCTCATCTGCAAGGTCTGCCACTTGTGTTCGATGGTATTCGTACAGGTTCTTCGCATCGTTCATTTCCTGCGAGGAAGTGACGTTGTATCCGTCAAGATAACTGTCATTTGCCTGTTGTTCGCTTTCACTTTGAACACCGCCACGGGACCGGGCCATAGAAGCAAGATTGAATCCACGCAAATTCAACGAACGTTCCATATAATTCAGTACGGCTGCTTTCTCATCAGCGGTAAAATCTTTATCACCGGCAACAAGTTCCGCAACTTCACCGATATTCTCATTGGTAGTAAGGTCAAGTGTTGCCTTCAACGGCTCCCATACTTCTTTACCAAGTAATTCATTCACTTTTGCATCTGCTTTGTTCACGCCATGCTTCATGGATGCATAATTTGCGGCAGACAAGGTATGTTTTCCTGCCCCCATCAACCCCATAGAGAGTGCCATTCCACCCCAAATATCACCGTGAAATTGTCCAGTTGCAAATAAGTTAGTACGTGTGCCGTCCGGATTCTGCTGATAAGCATCATCAAGACTAAGCATTGTGCGCCACAATTGACCGTAGTATTCTTCTGATACTTCACCAACATAATCACTGACACCCATTTTATTGAACATCTGATGAGTTTGTCCCATTATGCTATTCAATGCACCGGCATCTGCCTTTGAGAGTACACCTCCCAATCGCTTTGCCCCTAGAACATTAGCGAGTTTACTCATATTACCAAGTGTAAAAATAGGATCAAGGTGCGCACCGAACATTTCCGAATAATTCTCAATGATAGCATTGGCTTCACCTTGCCATATTGCACTTCCCCAGGTCTTATCATTGGAGAAATCATAGTTACCGTTTTCATCAACAACCACGTCACCTAGCTTCCGGTCAATGATGTCAGAGACCGTTTTTCCTGCCTGTATGGTGTTTGTCATCGCCGGAGCACGTACAAGCAAATCATCTGCGGTTGTCCCAAGTGCTTTGATAGTCCAATCTGCTGCGTACTGTCCTAACCCTCTGACACCATTCTCTTTAACATAGGATTTAAATCCCTGTTGAGCCATTTTTTCAGCCGTTTCTTTACCTATGACCTTTGCGGCGACTTTAGTGCTTCCTTTTGAGAATGTAGACAAACCATTGAATCCGCCACCAGTCAAAATGAAATCCAACATAAATGAAGGCATATATCCAGTCATGACACCGGCTCTGTTCCAAAAGTCGGCATTTCCACCGTATCTTTCCTCTGCCTGTTGTTTCTCATGGATTGCACCCATCATCATATCATGGGATTCACGCTCGCCCTCTGTGGCATTATCACCTTTGAGTTTGTCGGCATTCATCATGGTCATGGCATCCGCCATATCACCCATACCGAAATCCCACGTGCGTACATCACCCATAGTACGACCAAAACCACGCCAAAAGCCTACATCAACCCCATTTTCACGGTCTTTCTGTTCTTCAAGGTTCTTGATGAGCTCTTCTGTTTCTCTAATGGCTACTCTCAATGCGCTGTTTTCCTTGTCTGATTGCTGGCGCGGTGTGTAAGTGGCTGCTCCCAATATGGCAGCGAGCGGCGCTTTGTTCTTTTCCGTTTCTTCTACCCATTCCTTATGCACTTCGGAGGCTCTTTCCGCTTGCTTAGCTTTTAACTCCTGCAAACGGAGATTAGCCTTGCGTAACTGTCCGCCGATTGACATATCGGCAGCTTGTCGGTACCGGAAACTCTCGATGTCAGCAAGAGGTTTACTAGTAGTCTTGTTACCAAGTGGAGTAATATATGTTTTTTCCAGTTTCCCATTTTCAGGATTAAACTGCATTTTACCCTCTTTAGTTTGCAATCCGGGATTCAACCCGTATTCTTGTATATTATCTACACGTTCATTTGCGTCTTGTATCTGTGTTTCCACATTCTGCATCATACGGTTTGTACTGGCAATCATCTCTGCCTTTTCTTGTTCAGTCGGTTGCCACTCCTGTTCCGTTTGTACGACAGGTTCCGGTGCGGGTGTTTGAATCTTTCCGAAACCTATATTATTCTCAAACTCTTCAAACGGTTCCATCTCATAACCTTCTTTCACTAGAGCATCATAAGCTGCCTTGCGTTTTGTAGAATCCGATAAGTTCTTGCGGAAATCTTCTTCACTCTCCATATCGTAACCATCAGAAACAAACGTATCGTATAGCTTCTTTATTTTATCCTCATTTTCAGGCATAATGTTTCATTTATGATGTTGGACTTTTCTTTTTATTACTACTGTTATCTCCGGCTGTTGGACTTTTCTTCTTATTCGATGCCGTTTCAACTTCACCGGCAAGTTGGCTGATAGGTTTTGGAGTAGAGACATTCTTTTCTTTTGCCCCCATTACATCATTTTCTGTGGTTTTCACATATTGGTGAGTCTTAATACCTAACCGTTTAGCCTCACGCTGCACCGCTCTCTCATAATCTTCTTTCGTATCATAGTAAGTGGTCTTACCATCAATAGTAAGTGTCATCCTTTTCTTATTGCCGCCACTACCACCACGGTTATAATACCCAGCTCTAGCATTGGATGCGGAAGCAGAAGCTTTTGAAGCGCCCGCTTTAGCCTTTTCAGTTTCAAGTCTAGCCTTTGCAAGATCATCAGCATATTCGGCCTCCACTCTTTTACGTTCTGCATCAGCTTCGGCTGCTGATATTTTATTGTTTTGGAGCTTAACGTTGAGGTCAAATATCTGGTTATCTCGTTTTTCCTTTGCGTCCGCAATGGCATCGGCTCTTTTCTCGCGTGCTAACTGATGTCTCCAATTACGATCATCTCTCGCTTTGACATCATCAGCCTGCATAGCACCAAACAGGCCGCTCAAATAAGCCCGGGCATTCTCATTACGTTCTTTCATTAATCGATCATACCTAACCTGTAGCCTTTCCGAAGCTGTGTTTTTTCCACTATACATATTCGGTGCACCCTGTGTTGTAAAGTACAGATTGGAGAGAGCAGATATGCCATCACCAATTGCAGCAAAAATTTGGTCACGTTTCTGCTTTTTCTTCTCTTTAGCAAGTTCTTCGTCGGTCGGTGGAGTATAAGGATTAAGTTTCTTGAACAGTTCAGCATATGAAAGGGCACCACCGTCCGAGCCTTCTTGCTTGGTCGGAGGTGGCGGTGTAGTAGTTGTGTCAGGTTTAGGTGCGGTAACAACAGGAGCCGTAGCCGCTTTTTGTTCCGCCCATTCCTGTGTACCCTTTACAGGTGGAGGTGCAAAAGAACCGTCTTGCTGCTGTTCATGCCATCCTTTAGAACCTTTCGGAGAAGGTGTGCCACCTCCATTTAATATATCATCATATGTTGCCATTAGTTACCTCCACATTAAAATGGCATTTTGCTTGCCGCACTCGTTACTCCTTGTACGGCTCCGGCTATCGCTTCTGCCTTACCTTTTTCTAACTGATTGAGTTGCTCAACAAAAGCATTGTCATTCTGCATATAGGTGGCCTCGATGTTGTCTTTGCGCGCATCCGCCTGTGCTGCAATCTGTGATGTTGCATCAGCAAGAGCCTTGCTATTCGCTTCTTTTGTAGCTGCTACACTTTCATCAGTACCGCCCATTACAGCCTGTATACCAGCTGCCTGCTTATTACGGTTCTTGATACTCTCTTCCGTCTGCGTGAGAATACGTTGCGCATCGGCTCGTTGCGTATAATCCTCATTGTACCTGCGATCATACCAATTTTGGTTCTTCTGTCGTTGCGCCTCAACGTTTCTTTGAATTTTCTTCATTGCTTTCGATGCAGAGATACCACCAAAGATACTACCTGCTGCCCCTATAGCACTTCCAATCAATCCCATAAGACTTCTGTTTTAATTATTAAAAGTTATACCTCGAGTGCGAAAGTAAGCCCTTATATTCGCAACATCATTTTATCTTTTTACACTAATAATCATTATGATATGGCAAAAGGGAAAAAGACAGGAGGACGACAAAAAGGAACACCTAACAAAATAACAGCATTGGCCAAAGGCATGATTGAAAAATGGCTTGAAACTCACAATACGATACCTAAAGGGGATATGGCACCGCTAATAATGCAAGACTTTTTAGAACTTGATCCTAAAGACCGAGTGAAGGTTTCTATGGAGTTCATTAAAATAATTATGCCGAGAAACATCAGCATTGATGATAACGAAATTCACCTTACCATTGAAGATAAGCTGGTCGAACTTGCTGGGGATGAAGAGGAAGAATAGTCTATTTCTCTCTACTTTAGACATAAAAAAGCTCCTCTGGAGAAGAATTATAATACAGTTTTGCTTGAAAGCGATGTCCGAAAGGATGTCGCTTTTCTTTATAAAAACAAAAACCTACAAAGAAAAAGTTCCTTGTAGGTTCGAAAAAATCAGAAGCCCTTTCCTTTCTGCCGCTGATATACTACCGTCTGATTCTTATCAAGATTGACGATTTTAAACATCACCATAGAACGGTTAGGAATATCTTGGGGTAACATTGTCACAAGTCGTGCTATAACATCGTCCACATTGTTGAATCCTACATCAGTCAACTCTGCAACTTTCTGCCCATTGTGGTAAGCCGCCCCATTTACCATATATCGGAATGATAATCTAAAATGCGTATCTTCCTGCTTCTGCTCGCGAACAGATGTCTTACCGGAGAAGAAAATGAAATCAACCACTTTCTCGTTTAATTCCCAAGCAGGTGAATAATCTATCTTTATATAGCCCCGTGTTACCTTATGTCCAGCAGCATGATTCATCGCAAATGCAACTTCATCAATTGAAGCTCTCACGTCATTCTGTGCCACAGTACCCCACGTGTGCCGGAATGTATAGACCGAATACCGTTCTTCTTTGGCCATTCCCATGGCCTCACATATTTGCCTAATTCCACTGTTAACATTGGAACCAAAACTGTCAGATGTTGTCATACGCTGATAAAAATTGAACAGACGATCGTCATCCTCCTTCGTATTGAGATATTTATCGAAGAGCGGTTGAATAATTGCCGGCACGCGCATTTCCATATATGCACCGTCGGCACGAAACTTCTTTGTCTTGGCACGCTGATAGTGAATGATGCCGTTCCGATAATCCTGCTTTTTCAAATTGTATAGATCAACTGTATTGATTCCTGCCAAACAAAGCACCATCATGGCTATATCACGTCCAAACTCCGTCTGTGGATATTTCATCTTACTTTCCGGCAGAGGAAATGAAAAGAATTCCCGACACGCTTCGGGTGTAATGGCTAGTTTTTCTGCACGATCTGCCGAAGGAATCTCCACTTTCACCCATGGATTAGTCTTTATACGAATAATCCCATTATCATAGTCGTTATACTCCAAAATAGCAGCTTTAAATACTTGTCGCATACAGATAGGATACATCTCCTTAGCTCGGTGTGTCTGTTCAAGCGACTTAATCCACCTATTCATCAAGTGCGATGTAAGGTGTGAGAACATTATCTGCGTTGTTCCTAAAAAACGCTCCAAATGTTGCAATGCCAGCTGATAGTTCTTAGCATTACGTTGTTGACCGTTATCAATCATTCGGTTGATATGCTTTCGTGCATAATCTGAAAAACAAACGTCATCATTCCCACTTGCAAGAAACTCGACTACTTCCTTGACTGTCCAATGCTCGATATTTTTGCTATTAAGTCTCTCCGTATACTCCAATATTCTCTGCGAACAGAATTGCAAAACATACGGGTCTTTAATCTCATTAGTTTTGGTGAGTTCCTTCTTCGTCACCATCTTGTCTGTCTTAATGAACGCAGAGCTTCGATGATGAGTCACCCGGATATACACCGGATAAAATCCGTCAGCCCGTGCCGTTCTCACTACTGCTTTCAATGTTGCCATTTTATATTCGTTTTATAATTAAACATTCTGTTTGGGTGTACTGTGTTCCAAAGCGATTATTCCGTGTTTCAATGTGATTGGGGCAAAACGTCCGTAACTTATTGACTATACGGAGAAAGCATTTGTACAACACTTGTACAACACTGTTGTCAAAACTGCATAACTATTGTACAACATTTGCGTTTATTCTACTCATTTTTTGTGCAAAATGCACGTACATTTTAAAAACACAATAGGCGGTAAGCCTTTGTAAATGAAAAGCATACCGCCTAATTAACTGAATATCAGCTATACCGCCTTTATCCCTCGATTGCAGCCTGCGCCGCCGCCAATCTTGCAATAGGCACTCGGAACGGAGAGCAGCTAACGTAGTTCAATCCTACTCTGTGACAGAATTTCACTGAAGAAGGTTCGCCACCGTGCTCACCACAAATACCACATTTCAAGTCCGGACGAATTGCACGGCCTTTTTCTGTTGCCATACGTACCAACTGTCCCACACCATTCTGGTCGAGCACTTGGAACGGGTCTACTTTCAAAATCTTCTTTTCCAGATAAACAGGAAGGAAAGAAGCTATATCATCACGAGAATAACCGAAGGTCATCTGCGTTAAGTCATTTGTACCGAATGAGAAGAACTCGGCAGAAGAAGCAATACGGTCGGCAGTCAATGCCGCACGCGGAATTTCGATCATCGTACCGACCTTGAAGTCGATGTTGTCTCCCATTTCTTCGAACAACTGTGCGGCAGCTTTACGGATCACTTTTTCTTGTTCCTTGAATTCGTATAAGATACCCGTCAGCGGAACCATGATTTCAGGTTTAGCTTCAATACCTTCCTTCTTCAGTTCAAGAGCGGCTCCCAAAATGGCACGTGTCTGCATTTCTGTGATTTCGGGATATGTGTTACCCAAACGGCATCCACGATGTCCTAACATCGGGTTATGTTCACAGAGTGATTCAACTCGTTTCTGGATCTCTTTTACTGATACGCCCATTGCTTCCGCCATTTCTTCCTGACCTTTCAGATCATGAGGAACGAATTCGTGCAAAGGAGGATCGAGCCTTTGAAGTCCTCCTTCTGGTAAGGCAGGATCTTTGCCAGTGCATTCTTACGCCCTTCCGCATCTTCCGCCAGGATCATTTCACGCATAGCCTTGATTTTTTCACCTTCGAAGAACATATGTTCCGTGCGGCACAAACCAATACCTACAGCACCGAAATTGCGTGCGATCGTAGCATCGTGCGGAGTATCGGCATTCGTGCGAACCTGCAACTTCGTATATTTATCTGCCAAAGTCATCAATTCGGCAAAATCACCGGACAGTTCGGCAGCCTTCGTCTCTACCTTTCCGACATAAACCGTACCGGTCGTACCGTTTATAGAAATATAGTCGCCTTCTTTCAGCTTAATACCATCGACTTCTACAGTCTTATTCTTATAATCGATTTCCAAAGCTCCGGCACCGAAGTCATACCGCCACGAGCAGTCAGAATACCTTCGGCAACAGCCATACCAGCCAGATCCTCAGGGGATGTTTCGATACGGACCATTACGATCTTCTTTCCGTCAGCATGCCATTTGGCCGCATCATCGGCGAAGAACACGATCTGCCCTGTTGCCGCTCCCGGAGATGCCGGCAAGCCTTTCACCCAAACTTTCGCCTGTTTCTCGGCCACCTTGTCGAATACCGGGTGAAGCAGTTCATCCAGTTTATTCGGTTCGATACGTTTCAATGCTGTCTTCTCGTCAATCATACCTTGATGCAACAAGTCGATTGCGATTTTAACCATTGCAGCACCGGTACGTTTTCCGTTACGGGTTTGCAGGAACCACAGTTTTCCTTCCTGAACGGTGAATTCCATATCCTGCATATCATGGAAGGATATTTGGCGACGCGGTCTTCTTCTGAAATACCAGCACGTTCCGCCCAACGCTGCGAACCAATCTTCGTGATCTGTTGCGGTGTACGGATACCAGCCACCACGTCTTCGCCTTGTGCGTTGATCAAGTATTCACCATTGAAGAGGTCTTCTCCGTTACCGGCATCACGAGAGAAACATACACCGGTAGCGGAAGTATCGCCCATATTGCCGAACACCATAGCCTGTACGCTGACAGCCGTGCCCCATTCGGCAGGAATCCCTTCCATCTTACGATAGAGGATAGCACGTTCGTTCATCCAGCTGTCAAACACAGCACAAATGGCGCCCCAAAGTTGTTCATAGGC
>ENA-OVFO01000755-OVFO01000755.1-human-gut-metagenome-genome-assembly--contig:-NODE-755-length-16193-cov-2.420994_pt1 | contig 16193 bp, 14 predicted proteins | sample MGYA00237761_ERZ505401 | MGnify/ENA primary metagenome ERZ505401 (study PRJEB26158, sample SAMN06016330) | human gut metagenome | biome: human gut; feature: ankylosing spondylitis patient; material...
CGTTATTTTGTTTACTGTTTGTTTTTTTATAGACATTGCATCTTGTTCAAATGTTATGCCAAAAAACGAAAGCAAGGAAAATGTTTTTTTTGTCAGACTTTTCCAAAGCGCTTTGTTGGCCTGTGTCAGTAATGCTGTCGATTTGTCATATTGACTTTGCTCTTTTGTTTATCTAAAAAACGCAAACGAGCGAGTATGGGTTGGTTCTGTTTGTACTTATTTCCCCGATTTATTTCGTTATTAAACCGAAATGATGTAAATTTGCCAATCTTATAAACAGGAATTTTTATCGAAAGTATAGTTAACTAAATACTAATTATTATGAACATTTCTCACATTGAACATTTGGGAATCGCTGTGAAGAGTCTCGAAGAAGCCATTCCTTATTATGAAAACATTTTAGGTCTTAAATGCTATTCTATTGAAGAGGTTGCCGACCAGAAAGTGAAGACGGCCTTTTTCAAAGTGGGGCAGACCAAAATCGAATTATTGGAGCCGACAAGCGAGGAAAGCACTATTGCCAAATTTATAGAAAAACGCGGCGAGGGAATTCATCACATGGCGTTCGCTATCGAAGACGGTGTCGCCAATGCTTTGGCCGAAGTAGAAGCCAAAGGGGTACGTCTTATCGATAAAGCTCCCCGCAAAGGAGCCGAAGGGTTGAACATCGCATTTCTTCACCCCAAATCCACTTGTAGCGTATTAACCGAACTTTGTGAAAATCCTAATAAATAAGAATATGAGCAATCAACTTGAAAAGGTACAAGAGCTGATAGAACTACGCGCTCAGGCTCGCTTGGGCGGTGGACAGAAAGCTATCGATAAGCAACACGAGAAAGGAAAGTATACGGCTCGTGAACGTATTGCGCAACTCCTTGATGAAGGCAGTTTTGAAGAATTGGATATGTTTGTGAAACACAGATGTACCAATTTCGGACAAGAGAAAAAATCATTTTTAGGCGACGGTGTCGTTACAGGTTATGGTACGATAGAGGGTCGCCTTGTTTATGTTTTCGCTCAGGATTTTACTGTGTTCGGTGGTTCTTTGTCCGAGACAATGGCTTTGAAAATTTGCAAAGTCATGGATATGGCCATGAAAATGGGCGCGCCTTGTATCGGTTTGAACGACTCGGGTGGGGCTCGTATTCAAGAAGGTATCAATGCTTTGGCTGGTTATGCCGAGATTTTCCAACGTAATATCATGGCGTCTGGAGTTATACCCCAGATTTCAGCTATATTGGGCCCGTGTGCCGGTGGTGCGGTATATTCTCCTGCTTTGACCGATTTCACGATTATGGCGAAGGGTATTTCATATATGTTTTTGACCGGGCCGAAAGTGGTAAAGACCGTTACAGGCGAAGATGTTACACAAGAGGCTTTGGGTGGAGCCGAAGTCCATTCTGCCAAATCGGGTGTAGCCCATTTCGCTGCCGAGAACGGAGAAGAAGCTCTGTCTATTATTCGTAAACTCATCAGCTATATACCGCAGAACAACTTGGAGGAAGCTCCTTTGGTTCCTTGTAATGATCCTATCGATCGTTTAGAGGATTCTCTCAACGAAATTATTCCCGATAGTTCTAATCGTCCGTACGACATGTACGAGGTAATCGGCGCTATTATCGATAATGGTGAATTTTTGGAAATACAACGTGATTATGCCAAGAATATCATCGTCGGCTTCGCTCGCTTCAACGGACAGTCAGTCGGTATTGTCGCTAACCAGCCTAAATATTTGGCAGGAGTTCTCGACAGCAATGCTTCCCGCAAGGCTGCTCGTTTCGTGCGTTTCTGCGATGCATTCAATATTCCTATTGTAAGTTTGGTCGATGTACCGGGCTTCTTGCCGGGAACCGGACAAGAATACAATGGTGTGATCCTGCATGGAGCCAAATTGCTTTATGCTTATGGTGAAGCTACTGTACCTAAGGTGACTATCACGTTGCGTAAATCGTATGGCGGTTCGCACATCGTGATGAGCTGTAAGCAATTACGGGGCGATATGAACTACGCATGGCCTACTGCCGAAATCGCTGTTATGGGTGGGGCCGGAGCTGTGGAAGTTCTTTATGCCAAAGAAGCCAAAGAAGCTGAGGATCCAGCTAAATTTATGGCCGAGAAAGAAGCCGAGTATACCAAGTTGTTCGCTAATCCTTATAATGCGGCCAAGTATGGATATATCGACGACGTTATCGAGCCTCGTAATACCCGTTTCCGTATTATACGTGCATTACAGCAATTACAGACTAAGAAGTTAACTAATCCGGCTAAAAAGCACGGAAATATTCCTTTGTAATACATTTAAAGTATATAAGCGATGAATAAAAAAATCTTAGGGGTATTCCTGTTCGCCGTTTTTACGATGTCTTCGGTGTGGGCGCAGGGCCGCAAAGGATTGCGTATTAATGAAGTCTTGGTTACGAACGAGACGAATTATCAGGACGATTACGGTTGTCAATCGGCTTGGATAGAGATATTTAATACGACCTTCGGTACTGTCGATATACGCAGTTGCTATTTGACAAACGATAGGAATAATCCCAAAAAGTATCCTATTCCCAAAGGCGATGTACTTACAGAAATGCCTCCTCGTCAGCATTTGCTGTTTTGGGCAGATGATATGCCCAATAGGGGGACTTTTCATGTGAATTTTAAATTGGATCCCGATAAGGATAATTGGATTGGGCTTTATGATGCTAATGGAAAAGATCTGATAGACTCGGTGACAGTTCCTGCCGGTATTCCTGCCGATCACTCCTATGCTCGTGTCGAAGATGGTGTAGGGCAGTGGATCATCAAAGGCGGTGATGAGACATCGGGGTATGTGACTCCAAGTACGAATAACGTTACGCTCGACTCGAATGAAAAGATCGAAATGTTTTCGGAACATGATCCTTTTGGTGTAGGCATGGCTATTATGGCGATGGCTATTGTATTTTCCGGATTGTTACTGCTTTATTTGATGTTCCGCTTGATTGGTCAAATAACGGTGTTTGTTAAAAAGCGTAATGCTATGCGGAATATCCGATAAGGAAGAGGCTAAGGAAAAAGGTCTTGGTCGTGAATCGGGCGAAGTGTATGCCGCTATTGCTATGGCTTTATATCAACATCTCGAAGTACATGATGTGGAAGATACTATACTAACCATAAACAAAGTGAAGAAAGCGTATTCGCCGTGGAACTCTAAAATTTATTCTTTGAGGGAAGTTCCCAATAAAAAGTAATTCTCAAAATAACGATTAAAATCTTATGAAAGAATATAAGTATAAAATCAATGGAAATCTTTACAAAGTTTCCGTTGGAGAGATAGAAAAAAACATAGCCCATGTCGAGGTTAACGGTACTGTTTATAATGTTGAGATGGAAGAAGCTGCGCCTGTAAAAGTGAGTGCACCTAAACCCTCTTCGGCTCCTCGTACGGCTACGGGAGAACCTGTTATTTCCAAACCCACGTCTGTAAGTTCTGGTGCAGATGCTGTAAAATCGCCGCTGCCCGGTGTTGTCAATGATATTTTAGTAAAAATTGGCGATACGGTGAATGTGGGACAGACTGTGCTTATTCTTGAAGCTATGAAGATGGAAAATAATATCAATGCTATCAAGAGTGGTAAAGTTACAGCCATCAAAGTAAATAAAGGTGATTCGGTACTCGAAGGAACCGAACTTATTATAATAGAATAAGGCTATGGGATTTATAGATTTCTTAGGAGATAATTTGGTTCAATTTTGGGAATATACAGGTTTTGCCAATTGTACACTCCCTCATTTGGCCATGATATTGGTCGGATTGTTCTTTATCTATTTGGCAATAAAGAAAAATTTCGAGCCAATGTTGCTTGTGCCCATCGGTTTCGGTATTCTCATCGGGAACATTCCTTTCAAAATCGATGCCGGTCTCGAAGTTGGTATTTATGAAGAAGGCTCGGTGCTTAATATCCTTTATCAGGGAGTGAGTGCCGGTTGGTATCCGCCGTTAGTCTTTTTAGGTATTGGAGCAATGACCGATTTCTCGTCGCTTATCGCTAATCCTAAATTGATGTTAGTAGGTGCGGCTGCCCAGTTTGGTATTTTCGGAGCTTATATGGTTGCTTTGGCTATTGGTTTTGCTCCCGATCAAGCTGGTGCAATTGCCATTATCGGTGGAGCCGATGGTCCTACGGCTATATTCCTTTCATCGAAACTGGCGCCGAATCTTATGGGGGCCATTGCGGTTTCGGCATATTCTTATATGGCCTTAGTTCCGGTTATACAGCCTCCTATCATGAGGTTGCTTACAACGAAGAAAGAACGGGTTATTCGTATGAAACCGGCGCGTGCGGTTTCTCAGAATGAGAAAATTATGTTTCCCATTATCGGGTTACTACTTACCTGCTTCTTAGTGCCTTCGGGTCTACCGTTGTTGGGTATGTTGTTCTTCGGTAATTTACTTCGTGAAAGCGGTGTTACCTCTCGTTTGGCTAAGACGGCGAGTGGTCCTTTGTGCGACATTGTGACTATTCTGTTGGGTATGACCGTGGGAGCATCTACGCAAGCATCCGAGTTTTTAACACCTAGTACACTCGGTATTTTCGCCTTAGGTTTCATGGCATTTATCATAGCTTCTGCTTCGGGTGTATTGTTTGTCAAGATATTTAATCTTGTATTGCCCAAGAGCAAGAAGATTAATCCGCTTATCGGTAATGCAGGTGTATCGGCTGTACCTATGTCGGCGCGTATTTCCAACAATATTGGTCTTGAATACGATTCGACAAACTATCTGTTGATGCACGCTATGGGACCCAATGTAGCTGGTGTTATAGGCTCGGCCGTGGCTGCTGGTGTTCTACTTGGATTCTTATCGTAATTACACGATTGAATAAAAAGTGGAGGAGGTATGTCTGTTATCATGACATACCTCTTCGTTTTTTATGTCTTTGTAACTACGAAAATAAGATGCGGTTCGGCATAGTCAAATCAGAAATGTAATTTCCGTTTGCTTCCGCACTCACCTTTCGCTATCTTTGTTGGTACGAAGATGGGCTGCGGTTCGGCATAGTCAAAACGGAAATAAAATTTCCGTTTGTCTCTGCGCTCACCTTGCACTATCTTTGTTGGTACGAAGATAGGTTGCGGTTCGGCATAGCCAAATCGGAAATAAAATTTCCGTTTGTCTCTGCACTCACCTTGCACTATCTTTGCCTCTGCCAATATTGGTAGGGTTTTATTTTTACTAAAATATGTTGACTGAATTTATTACATGGACTGCTAATCCGGCTCTTTACGACGGTTTTATCGAGATACGGTGGTACGGATTGTTTTTTGCTATCGGTTTTATTGTCGGTTACAACATGATGGAACGCATGTTTCGTCATGAGCAGGTGAACCTGAAATGGCTCGATTCGTTGTTTATTTATGTGGTAATTGCGACGGTTTTGGGCGCTCGCTTGGGACATTGCTTGTTTTATGCATGGGATTATTATTCGCAGCACCCCTTAGAAATATTGAAAGTGTGGGAAGGCGGTTTGGCGAGTCACGGAGGTGCGATAGGGATTATTATCGCCATTTGGCTATATTCCCGACGGGTTACTCACCGGAATATGTTGTGGACTTTTGACCGATTGGTCGTTCCGGTCGCTTTGGTCGCTGCGCTTATTCGTACGGGTAATTTGATGAATCATGAGATTTACGGACATGTGACGACTTTGCCGTGGGGATTCCGGTTCATACAGAATTTATCGGAGTGGATGAAGGGTGCTGCTCCTATTTTTACGGAACCGTCGCACCCTACCCAGATTTATGAGGCTTTGTGTTATTTGCTTCTGTTCGGATTGCTTTTGTATATGTATTGGAAACGTAATGCGGAGGAACGGGAGGGTCTTATTTTCGGGACCTTTTTGATAGGCATATTTCTACCTCGTTTTTGTATCGAGTTTATCAAGAACAATCAAGAGGCGTTCGAGGAGGCCATGTTGTTGAATATGGGGCAGTTGTTGAGTATTCCGTTCGTTATCGCCGGGGTGTGGTTGGTTATTCGTGCTTTGTCTCGACCGAGAGTGCCGATTAAATTTGCGAAGGAGAATAAGAAATAGATTGTGCAATTTTTCTATTTCTAACCCCTCTTCTATTGCTTTGCGACTCCCCGTAATACTACGGGAGATGGCAGGGGGGAGTATAGAAATCTTACAACAACGTTGCTATACTGTTTTTTTAACCCCTCCGTCCTTCGGCCACCTCCCCTATATTTCGCTGTGCAAAACACAGGGGAGGAGGATTGAAAAGCAGCCTTTTTCCCACGCTGTTTTGTGACACTCCGCAATGCTGCGGGACACGGCAGGGAAGGAGTATAGAAATCTTACAACAACGTTGCTATACTGTTTTTTAACCCCTCCGTCCTTCGGACATCTCCTCTATATTTTGCTGCGCAAAACACAGGGGAGGAGGTTTAAAATATCTTCCCAATAGTGGGTCATAAATCCTTATTCTAAGAGTCGACTTTCTTATTTTCAGAATATAGGGAGGAGGGAGATTCTTTTTCCTTTATGGTCTAGTATTTTTATGTGGCGAACGGGAGCTATTTAACCTACTCTCCCTCTGCTCGTCGAAGATGAGATATTTTCGTTTTAACCCTCTCGCCCTGCGGGTACTCCCCCTATATTCGTTTACGGAAACACCCCGTAATGCCACGGGACACGGCAGGGGGAGAGGTTGAATGCTAAATATTTCATTTTTTCCAACCCTTCTGTTTCTTCGTGCCACCTCCTTTTTATTGCTCTGCAACTCCCCGTAATGTTGCGGGATAGGGCAGGGGCGAAGGTGGTGGGATTCTTGTTTGCCAAGAGAAATCTTATTGCCTTATCTGCAAAAATCATACGAAATTTCCTATCGGCCTCGGAGTAGAGGCGGAGTGTCAGATGTGGTTTTTCCCTTTTTCGGCTTTCGGATTCACTGGGAACCTGCCGAAATCAGTAATCGTATTCGAGCGTGAAATCGTCTAAGAAGAGTACGCTACCGTCACCCCCGGTGAAATAGTCGCCATATTTACTAGCTGATGCTACTACTACGATATAGGTGGGAATCCGGTCGGTATCTCGATATTCGAGTTCAAGAGTGAACGGTGTGTATTCGGTTACGGATTTTCCGCTGTACATATCGGCATAAGCGATAATATGCGGGTCGTTTTTGTCGAATAGTTTGCGGTCACTTGGTTTTGTGCGTATCTCGACCGGATCGCTCCAATCCCCGAGTGCTATGAAGATTTGGCAGGTATCGGGTTGTCCGATAAGATATTTCATCTCGTCGTTCGATTTGTTTATCTCGACCGAGGTGTATTTGAAATATCCTTTTAGCCGTGTGGGGCGTTGGGTAAATTGTTTTCCGAAGTTGAGCACTCCGTTGGTTCCTTCTGTACGGAGGTAATTTCCCGTGTACATATTCCCGGCAGCCAGTTTCCCGATGGAACCTATTCCTACAAACTTGGTCGCTAATTTAGCTGCTTGTCCGGTTCCTGACCAAGTGTCGTCGGTGGGTTGTGTATTGCTGTCACCCAATGTGGTGGCTCCTTTATTGCCTGTATCCCAGAAGTTTTCGCTTCCTTCGGCCCATGGATTCCAGACTTTCCCTACTTTGTTCCAGTCGTCGAAACTTCCGTTGGGAAGTTCGGCTGCGCTTCCGGTCGTAAATGTTATTTCGTTCCCTGTCAAGTCACCAGATACGGCTCGGCATACATAGGTCGTGTTGGCTTTCAAATGTATCATGCGAGCGGTGAAACTTCCTTTATCGTGTGTAACGTATTCGTCGGGGACTTTTTCCCATGTGCCGGCTGTCGCTTCTTTTATTTCGAATCCATTTTCGGCATCTTCTTTTCCGCTACCGTGCAGCCAAGCAACATTCGTCCAAGCATCGACCCCGTCGGTAGATATTTCGGATTCAGATGGTACGATATATAGGGTCCATTCTTCCATAATACCGTGGTATACGATAATGACTTTTTGGTATCCCAAAGAGAAATCGGTGAGTTTTTCTTTTTCGGGAGAATATGAGGTTATTCCCTGAGGGCCTAAAACGAGTTCGGTGATTTTTATGTTCGCTAAATCGATGTCTTTATTGACATAGGCAATGGCTCTGTGATTATGGGCATCGAATACCGGTGCTCCTATTTGTCCCTCTACTCTGAAACTTCTTTCGATATTTTGGGTGGCATTTATCGTCCATGTGTAGTCTTGATAGATGGAGAGGGTCAACGTGTAACTTTTGGAGAGGTCGATAATCGAATCGGAAGGAAGATCGGATACGGCTCCTTCGGTGAGATCGAGGGTTTCGATATGTACTCGTCGCAAATCGACCGTATCGGACAATTCCATCGTTACCATGCGTTTGTCGTTGTCGATAGCGGCTGTACCGATTTGTCCGTCGGCGGAGATCCCTAATATCTGCGCTTTGATGCGAGGGTAGGGAATATCGTTCTTAATACAAGCCGATAAGAGGAGTGTACATAAAAGAGAGTATATGATGTGTATATAGTTTCGTTTCATTTTACTTCTATATGTGCAGGCACATGCCAATGTTGATGTTGAACAGGTTTATTTTGAAATCGGCTCCGCTCGATCTACGACTTCCGGTTTCTTCGTTATTCGTCGTTTGTTTGATCGTTCCGTATCGTAATCCGGCTACTCCGAACGAAACACTGGTACTGATGTTGTTCATGATAAATACGCAGAATCCCGGATTTAACCCCAATTTGATTTCAGATGTCGTTGTTTTGGTATTTTTCAATGACTCGTCGCTCCCTCTTACAAAGCGGTTCGAACCGCTTGAAAAGGCTAATTCCGTTTCGTTGAAGAAGCCGAAGCGCTTGTTTTTGTCGATTCCGATATATGCCCTATGGAACAGAGCGGCCGAGAAGGTCTCGCCTAAATAACGTATATCGCCCAAATTGAACATTTCATCGTCGATGTTTATATCCAAATTGTCTAAGTTTGCACTTAAATGACTGTATCCGAGTTTTATACCTATACATTCGTTGTCTTTGATGAAATAGCCTACGAATGGGTTCAGGGTAGTTATGTTGCCTTTGAAGTTAAAATTTTTGATGAAGATCAGGAGGTTATTGTCTTTACTGTCGAATTCTCCGTGCGAGAGAGTCAAACCTGCGATCCATTGCTTTTGGGGAATGAGCAGATAGTTTTTCAATCCCCGTTTGTATTTTTTTCTGCTGAGCCCATGTTTTTCGGCGATCGTATCGGGCTCGGACGTGGCGACAGAAGTGTTTCCCGGAACGATGGTTACCGTATCGGGAATGACGGTTGTCGAATCTTGCACTTCGGCATGAAGCAATATTTGTCCGGGAATGAGTATTCCTATTAAAATCAATATGTATTTTAAGTTTTTCATAAATAAAAAGCGATACCTAAACCCAAAGAAAAGATGTTGACTTTGAAGTTTGCCATGTTTTGAGACCGTTTACCGGTATAAACTTGGTCGGTGGTCTGTTTGACATGACTGTAATTAAAACCTAATAAGCCGACGTTTACCTCGATGGCCGTGTAGTCATTGAGAAATGCCATGAGTCCCGGCGCTATTCCGATATTGAAGTTGAACGAACGCTCGAATGTTCCTGTGAGAGATTCTCCCGACCCGTGTACCATTTTCGATTCTCCACCACCCAAAGAGAGTTGCAGTTCGTTGAAAAGCCCGAAGCGGCTACTGTTCCCGATACTGATGTAGTTACGCATGATCGCCATTCCCGAATAGGAGTGGCTCAGACTATACACGTTGTTCATGTCGAGATCGCCGCTTATTTTGATGGAGGCATTGTCGAGTTTCGTCAGGCTTCGTTCATAGGCAAACCGACCTCCCAATCCCAAATTATCTTTGACGATGTAGCAAAACATGGGGCTCACTTTGAATGTGTAGCCTATACCGTCCATGTTTTCGATGACGAGGAACTGGTAGTTGTCGTTGCTATATTCGGAATAGGATATGGAATTACCTACTACCCATTGTCCTTTGGGTATGAATCTATTTAATACAATACCTCGGTCGAACTCCTGAGCGTGAACCGTAGTAAGGCTTACCCCCAAAAGCAGAGATGAACATATCGCAGAGATGAATTTATTCATAAATCAATTCTAAATCGTCGAGCCACATGGTACTACCCGTACTACCTGTAAAGTAGTCTCCGTATTTGCTGGCGGAGGCCACGATTACAATGTAGTTGGGAATACGGGTAAGAGAACGGTAATCGAGCGGAATTTCAAACTCCAAGAGACCACCGTCTTGACCTTGTGTCTGGGTTGTTAATTCTTGTTCGCCATAGGCGATTATTTTTTCGTCATTTTTATCGAACAAGTTTTTATCTTTTGTCGTGATACGTACCGGGGCATCCCAGTCTCCAAGTGCGATATAGACAATGCCTATATCTGTCGCGCCATTTGTAAGAGCATCTGTTTCGGAATAGTCTACGGTTCCCGGCGTGTATTTAATATATCCGCGAAGTTTGGACGGTCGCGAGGTAAATGTTCGTCCGAAATCGAGGATACCGTTCGTACCGTCTCTTCCGATAAACTGTCCGGTGAACAGGTTTCCGGCAGCAAATTTGCCAATACCCATGATACCAACGAATTGAGATTGTAATTTAACAGAGTATTTACCGCTGTGTTTGTAGGTCTCGTCGGGTGTAGTCACGTTTTTATTCATCGTCGCAGAACCGTGGTTCCCGCTATCCCAAAACATTTCCCCTCCTTGCGGGTATATTACCATTGCTTTGTCCGGGGTATGCCAATCTTCGAAACTGCTGTTGGGCAGTGTCGTCGCTTCTTCGGTAGTGAACGTTATCGTTTTTACCGAGGCTTGTGTTCCTGCAACGGCTTGATATTCGTATGTCGTTCCCGGTTCGAGTTGCGTTACCTCGGCAGACATACTTGTTCCCGACAGGACGGCAGGAACGGATATCCATTCTTGCGAACCGGATTTGCGATATTGGAAAGAGAGAGTTTCCGATGTTTCTTTTACCAAAGTCCCTGATAGCGTGGCTTTCTTTGCCCAGATACTGGATCTTGCCGGGGCTTCCGTAACGACTATGGCATCGGATACGACTATCGTCAAAACCTGTGTATTTTCTTTTTCATTTGTATCGACGGCTTTTATCGTGAAGATATATTCTCCGTCGGGGAGCGATTTTACAAAGTTCTCGGACAGAGTGATTTTTGCGTTCGAAAGGTCTTTATCTTCTTGATAGATGTGTTTTGCTCCGATGCCTTTGACTTGAAATTCCGTGATGATGTCTTCGGGGGCCGACAGGAAATCGATGGAATCGGCCGAGAGTCCTAAGGAGGGGAATTTTTCACAAGAAAGTTTTACATTTTTCAATTTGGTCGCGGCATTCACCCAAATCGCAGCTTCTTTTCCGCTGTTCGTTTCGTAATAAAGCGGTTGGGTTATATCGAATTTGTCTCCGACAATTTGCGGACGTTGTGTAATCACTACATTATGGGTGGAGTCTACGGTCGATTCATTTACTTTGACGTCGATGAATGTACCTCCGGTCGCTGCGTTGTCGGCGTTATAGCTGAATGTGAATGCGTATTTCGTCGCTTTAACTACGTTTTCGACAACTCCCGATTGGGTATAGTTTTTACCGTCTGTTTTTTTCCCTTCGAAACTCCATGCCAAGCTGCGGTCTTTCCCGTTGAGCATATAGTATCCTACGGAATCTACGGTAGATTCTGTAAATGAGAGCTCGCCGGTCGTAGTAAATATTTTTACTTTATAGTCGGTTACAACGTTTGCTAACTCGGGCGAGAACGCAACCGTCGCCAACGTATTTGCAATAGTACATTTCACTTCGGCCGAGGTAGTTTCTCCGCTTTGGACGGCGAAGTCTGCCGATCCTGTATAATAGGGGGTATCGAATGCCGCCGGGACAGAATCTCCGGCTATTACAAAGACATGATACTGTCCGCTTGCCAAGTTCAGTATATCGGGCATGGGGCTTTCCATATCGTAATAACGAATGAGCCCTTTACTGCTGTATATGCGGGTTTGCATGGAGGCGTATATGCCCGGGTCGATAGCACGGGAAACGACAGCCACCTCGTCGGAAACTTTTACGTTCAGCCTTACCGATCCTTCGCCGAGGGTCATGTCTTCTTCTTTACAAGCCGATAGCAGTCCTACAAGGAGCAGTCCGCAAGTAAAGTATGTTTTTATATAGCGTTTCATATTATTCTGTTACGAGTATTAATGTTTCTGTTGTCGTTCCTTGCGCGTCGGTAGCCTTTATGATAAAGTTGTGAGTCCCTGCGCCCAATAATCCTAATAACGGCATAAAGTCGCTGATGTCGAAGGTTACTTTCGATTGGTTCAAGACGTTCGAGCCAGTGGGGAATCCCAATCCTTCGATGGCTGTTTTCAAGTCGCCCGGATTTACCAAATCGAGATGCGAAGCCAATCCCATACCTGCAAGTTCGTCGGGAGTCAATGTCGGCGATTCTATATCGACTACAAGTCCTGTAAGTCCGTTCTTATCGGAGCTTGTAATATCTACGCTTACTTGTAATCCCTCGGTTACAGTGACCGGAGTCCCTAATTTTATAGTCGAGCTTGTAATCTTCGGAGCATCGGTGGGTTCGGGGTCCGGATCGGGATCAGGGTCAGTACCGGGGTCGATGGGATTGGGGTCTTCAATAACTTCTTCGTCTATCGTGACATTCCCGAAATGGTCGATTATTTCGCATGAGGCATCGAGCGTAACCGACGGTGTGACGCCTCCTGTCTCGCTTCCCGGTTCGGGTCGTTTGATATCGTAATGTATTTTACGCCATTCTCCGGCTTTTACGTTGTCTACCTGTATGCGATTGACTTCTTCATAACCGTCGATCGTACCGGAGAAGGTGGCGATAAGCAAATTGCTTTCTTCGTCGGCCCGAAAATAACCGGCACGAGATTCTTCTTTCATAAAATCGAGAGCTCCTTTTCCAACGGTAACCGATACTTTGCAGTCTTCGCCCATCAGTGTTTTTAAATCCTCGGAGTAGGAGACCGAGACTTTTATATTTTGGAGGGTACATACGAGCGTATCGATTTGTGTCACTCTGATTTCTTCGATAGAAAAAGTTTTATCTGCATAGTAATAGGGTTTTTCCCATTCGGACGGTTGAACTTCGTGGGAAAATACTTTTAAATTATAATTACCGACGTTTAGTGTAACTATTTCGGGTGTTTCGCTGTATTTCCAATTCTTTTCGAGGGTTTCGCTTCCATTGTCCGAACGGAATATCTGTACTGTAAAACCGCCTGTGTCGACAGCCCGGCTTACCGGTTTTTTCTCGGTTTCTTTTATGTCGTTATTGGGTATGGCATCGAAAGAAGAAAGATCGAGGGTTCCGGTTTTCCCTGAAATTTCCCCGGGTTCGGAGTCGTAGGTGAGTTTCTCGCGGTCGCAAGATGTGCCTGCCAGTCCCAAGACTGCGGTCAGAGCTATGTAGAATATCTTTTTCATATCGCTATGTAGTTTATTCATAAATGAAATTTAAGTTATCTATTGTCAGAGTCGCTCCCCTCGAATTGGATTCGTATTGGGAGTAGTAGTCGGTCGTTTTTATCGTTGCGGTTTCTTCACTTTGTGAATAGGAAGCATGATTGGACGACGTAATCATTATTTTCAACAGATTGGCTTTTTTGTCGGTAACGGTGTAAACCAATGGAACTGTAAATTCGGTATAGTCTGATACTGCCGTAAGGTTAATAGTCCCGGATGCGAGTACCGTTTCTCCATTTAACAATGTTACCGAGATCACTCCGGTTTCAGAGGCATCGTTATTATCGGGAGTGTATTTATACCACCCTTTCATCGTCGAAGGTCGAGATGAAAAAGAGGTTCCTTCGTTATAAGATTCGGAATTACCGGAATAGGAGTAACTGCCTAAAAATAATTTACCAGCAGAACGATTACTCATAGAGGGAACATTTGTATTGTAATAAGTCGTATTAAAAGCTCCTCCTGTTTTGCTGGGTGTGGTTCCATTGGCATCCCATGCAACATTGCGTATTACCATTGCATTGTTTCCGTCTTGTGCGGAAAGTCCTTTGTAAATATCGGGTGTTTGTGTGCTCATTCCAAAACTGCGATATGAGCTCCAAGACAGAGTCGTATTATATGTTGAGGGAACTACAAACCATGACATTTGATTTGCCGCGGAAGTGTTACAGGTCTTTGCATTTACACTGCTCCAACCTGTGGGTTCTTGAATTGTAAAGCTGCAAGTGTTTTGATAATCCACAGGCCAAACGGAATACTTACCCCCTTGATTCATATCTTGTATCGATATTGTCTGTGTGAGTTCTTCAAAACTTCCGTTAGGTACGCCGGCTGTTGTTTCTGTCCGTATTGTACAATCTCCGTGATAATTGACATTTTCTTGTTCGTTGTTGCAAGTCCCTTTTATCTGGTAGCGTGTGTCGGGGGACAATCCCGTGAGGGTGTGAACATTGCCTTCGTGTGTAGAGGCGGCTTGGACCCATTGTCCGGTACTGTTGGTATAAAGCACAGCGTAGCGGTTCACTGCATCTTGGTATTGCGGATCGGCGGCTGTGAGTTTAACGATCGCTTTTTTTGCCCAAACGTCGTATTCTTCGGCTGATATCGTGAATTCGGGCGTGAGGACAGGAATGGAAGTCGCAGCCGTCTTTAATCCACCGGACAGGGAGGCTTCTATTTTTACCGGCTTGTTTGTGGCTTCGACGGATATTTTAACTTGGTATAGATTTTCCTCGGCCGATAGAACTGTCGAGGTACAATTTACTTTGTGGCCTTCGGCGTTAAGGTAACTGAATTGAACCAAATCGATATCGGCTCCATCGTATAATACCGGAATTATGGCCGAAGAGCTACCCACAAAAACGGCTTCGGGTTCTTGTAGGGTGAATGTTAAAGGAAGGTTTTTCACCGATAAAGAAATAGGCGATTCGCTAACTTTTCCGTACAGATCTTTTGCCGAAATAGTGAACATGTGTTGATCGCTATTGTCGATAATTTGTAATTGTGTGAATAGTTCGGTGAAGTCGATGAATCCCATTTTATTTCCAACTTTGGAGAATCCCTTGATTTTCAACCCTAATCGACGGAGTATTTCTGCTTGGTCTTCACTCATATTTATGAGGTCGATTTCTTGCGGCCACCCTTTGCTTTCGAGGCTACGGGAAGAGGTCGTAAGGGTACACCCGGCCAATCCTCCTTTGGCCGTGAGAGATATATTTACGTTTTTGTCGGCCGGATAATTAAATTCTTTTGCTTCAACCGGAACACCGGATTCAAAACCAGACAGGAGGAAAGAGGGAGCCGGAGCTACCATTACTTCATCGGATATGTCTATTTTGATAGGTTGTGTTTCGGTTGTCTCGTCGAAACTGATGTTGAGTTGAGCTTCACCGGCGTTGTTGTCGCTGATGTCGAGTTTGATTTTGTAGTGCTGACGAGCGGCTGCGTTGGGTATGGCTGCCGGTTCGAAAGTAGATTCGATCCCATTTTGTTTTTTCAAGTGGGTTTGAATCGTGATTTTCCCGGGTTTTACGTAGGCTGCTCTCGTCTCGGTTTTAGAAAATTCGATGTATTCTCCTCCGGTAGAGTGAATGGTGGTCGAATAATCGGCAAAGTATTTTTTGAAAGCGTCGGAATACTCGACGGTTACTTTTACATTAGCCAATGTACAATTGATTTCTACCGAACTATTTTCCCGGTCACGCACGGCTACCGGGGTTTCTCCGAGATAGAACGGCTTTTCGAATCCTTCTATATCGATATCTCCGTAGAAGGCACTCATCGTATAGGTTCCGACCGGTATTTTGGTAGCCGGGTCGAAATCGGCCAAACTATCCCATGCCCGAGAGAAACTACCGTCGGAAGAGACCAGTTTCAAAGCAAATTCGCTTACATCGGGATTTTCGATTGTCGAGGCTGATTCTGCTGTGGAGCGAGTTACAGGAACTACTTTATAATCGGCTGAAACTTGTACGTTGATAGCACCGTATCCGGAAGACCCTTGCTTATCCTCATTTGCGCATGATACTAACAATAGCATGGTTGCGCTATACAGGAAAATTTTTTTTAATTTCATGCTTATTTTATTTTTATTTCACCTATAAAGAGATATTAATAAACTCTTTATGAGCGACTTCATTGTGTAAATACTCTTATTTGCACAAATGAAAATCGGTTCAAA
>ENA-OVFO01000767-OVFO01000767.1-human-gut-metagenome-genome-assembly--contig:-NODE-767-length-16051-cov-3.302201_pt1 | contig 16051 bp, 12 predicted proteins | sample MGYA00237761_ERZ505401 | MGnify/ENA primary metagenome ERZ505401 (study PRJEB26158, sample SAMN06016330) | human gut metagenome | biome: human gut; feature: ankylosing spondylitis patient; material...
TGATTGGATTGCTGAAAAGCTGGTAGATCGCGGAGTCAATGTATTGCGTATCGGTAATCCAACCCGGGTTAATGACAAGATGCTCTCGTTTACATACGAGCGCCGGTTTGAAGCCCATCCTGATTACAGCGAATTATGGAGTATCCGCAAAGCAATCCGGGAAATACAGTCCAGCTTCCGGAAGAAAAGTCGAAGCGAACGGGATACAGAACGAAACCGGCTATCACGTCTGAAATATCGGGCAACGGAACTAGAAATGAAGATAGATGCCGAACTGTTTGACGAAGCACGTGTTATTGCCTGTACACTGGTAGGAGCAGCCAATCGGTTATTGACAACACATCATTTCACGACGCTTTTCATTGATGAAGCAGCTCAGGCATTGGAAGCTGCTTGTTGGATTGCCATCGAAAAAGCAGACCGTATTGTGCTGGCAGGTGATCATCAACAATTACCGCCTACCATCAAATGCCTAGAAGCCGCCCGGGAAGGCTTAGATCAAACCTTGATGCAAACCATTGCGGTGAACAAGCCGGAGGTTGTTTCTTTGCTTAATCTGCAATACCGGATGAACGAGACCATCATGCGTTTCCCTTCCCGCTGGTTTTATCATGACCAGTTAAAAGCTGCTCCCGAAGTACGCGAGCGTGGTATTCTGGAATGGGATACACCGATTGTCTGGACCAACACAGCCGGTTGCGAATATCTGGAACATCAGCAGGAAGAAAGTCTGAGTCGGATCAATAAACGGGAAGCCGAACTATTGGTTCTTCAGTTGCAAGTCTATATCGAGAATATATCCAAAGAACGGGTACTTGAGGAACAAATTGATTTCGGAGTAATTTCACCCTATAAGGCACAAGTGTATTACCTCCGAAGTTTGATCAAACGGAATGCATTCTTCAAACCTTTCCGTAAACTCATCACAATTCATACCGTTGATGGCTTTCAGGGACAGGAAAGAGATGTAATCCTTATCAGTTTAGTGCGGGCAAACGAAGCCGGACAAATCGGTTTTCTCAGCGATCTTCGACGCATGAATGTAGCGATTACTCGTGCCCGAATGAAACTGATCATTATCGGTGATGCTTCGACCCTGTCGCATCATCCGTTCTACCGGAAATTATATCAGTATATCCAAGAAAAAGGGAAAGTCATCCAATTGGGAGACCCTATAGAACAAGAACAAACAGAAACAGAAAACAACTCCATATGAAATATAAATTACTTGTATTGGATTTGGATGGTACTCTGACCAACAGTCAAAAGGAAATTACTCCTTTCACAAAAGAAGTATTAATTAAGGCCCAGCAGCAAGGATTACATATTGCCCTTGCCTCCGGACGCCCTACGTACGGTATTGTTCCATTAGCGGAGGAATTAGAACTAAAGCGTTATGGCGGTTTCATTCTTTCTTTTAATGGGGGTAAAATTATTGATGTCATGACAGACAAAGTCTTGTTTGAGCAGGCGTTGCCACCGGATGTAATTCCAGTTCTTTATCAGGAATCTCAAAAAGCCGGTGTATCTATCCTTTCGTATAATGGACCTTATATCCTGACGGAAACGCCCGACAACCAATATGTACAATATGAATCATTCCTGACCCGGATGAAAATCCAGGCGACCCAGGATTTTGTACATGATCTTCCTCAACCGGCAGACAAATGTCTGGCTGTTGGAGATCCGGAAGCACTAGTTCCGCTGGAAGAAAAGTTGCGTCGCGAACTAAGTAACCGAATCAATGTTTATCGTTCAGAACCTTTCTATCTGGAACTGGTTCCCAAAGGAATCGACAAAGCCAATTCCATTAAGGTCTTGCGAAACCGTACTCATACAAAGCGCGAGGAAATCATTGCCATTGGAGATGGCTATAATGATTTATCCATGATCAAATATGCCGGATTAGGCGTAGCTATGGGAAATGCCCAGCCACCAATCAAAGCCCAGGCCGATTTGGTCCTTCCGCACACCAACGACGAAGATGGCGTAGCACATTTCGTCCAAAGCATCCTGGAAACGGCAGAATGACGAACTAACGAATACGAAACTTCCTGAAATTATCCCTAAAGCAATAGGATTCTTCCGGCAATTTGTTTATATTTGTCAGATAATCCCTAAAAATAAAGGCTATGAAGTACAAATTATTAGTGATCGATGTTGATGGGACTCTATTAAACGATCAGAAACAAATAACACCTCACACAAAGTCTGCTATATTGAAAGCACAGCAGATGGGTGTACATATTGTATTAGCCTCCGGACGTCCGACAGGAGGAATTCTGCCGCTAGCCAAAGAATTGGAATTGAATAATTACGGTGGATATGTCATTTCCTATAACGGTGCGCAAATTATCGAAATGCAAACGGGAAATCTATTGTTCGAAAAACGGATTAATCCGGAATTAATTCCATATCTAGATAAGAAAGCTAAGAAAAACGGTTTCACGATTTTCACCTATTTAGAGAATTCCCTGATTACGGATTGTGCAGATGATCCATATGTTCAGCAAGAAGCCAATCTCAACAATATGCATATCCGGCAAGTCTCCAACTTTCCGAATGCCATCGACTTTGAGCCTTGCAAATGTATATTAGCCAGTGACAACGAAAAAGAACTTGTTGGTCTGGAAAATCACTGGAAAAAGAAACTGGCAGGTGTAGCTGATGTATTCCGCTCAGAAGATTATTTCCTGGAAGTGGTACCGCCTACAGTTGATAAAGGAAATACGCTGGCTTTATTGATGGAAATGTTGAAACTGACTCGCGAAGAAGTCATCGCTATTGGTGATGGTATTACTGATGTTCCGATACTACAACTTGCAGGTTTGGGTGTAGCCATGGGTAATGCCCGAGATTCTGTTAAAGTCTGCGCATCAGCAACAACGCTGACTAACGAACAAGATGGTGTGGCTGTTGCCATTGAAAAAGCCATTTTATCAGCTATCCGTCCAGCAGAGGTTCCTTTAGATCAATTGAATGCACGCGGGAAACATGCATTAATGGGGAATTTAGGCATTCAATACACGTATGCATCGGAAGATCGTGTAGAAGCGACTATGCCAGTAGATGAACGGACTCGTCAACCATTCGGTATCTTGCATGGTGGAGCGACATTAGCCTTGGCAGAAACTGTTGCAGGCCTAGGTTCGATGCTGATTGTGCAGCCTGATGAAATTGTTGTCGGAATGCAAGTCAGCGGAAACCATATCTCATCTGCACATGAAGGAGACACCGTCAGAGCCGTTGCCACTATATTCCATAAAGGACGTTCATCGCATGTATGGAATGTAGATGTTTTCACATCAACAGACCGTTTGGTTTCATCCATTCGTGTTGTAAACAGTGTTATGAAAAAGAGATGATAACAAAAGATTCTTACCATATTATAGATACACTCATCCGGCAAGGTCGGAGTTTTGCATTATGGCGTATTCCGGGAAATGAAACGATCCATTTTCGAATGCAAAGTTATGGAACTCCGGATTTGCTAGGAAGTTATACAGAATTAAATGGACGGAGCGGTTTTGTCATCGCTCCGTTCCACATATCAGACAAACATCCTATTGTGCTGATCCAACCGGATTGTATGGATTTGCCGGAGGACATATTGGAAACTCCGCAAGATAATATCGAAGTTTTCCAACAAGCTTATCCGGAAATAGTATCGTATGAAAATGAGAAAGCGCATTATACAGCTTGCTTTCATACTTTCCAGCAACCATTATTGCGAGGTATTCAAGACAAGCTAGTCTTATCACGGGCTAAGACAAATCCGAAATCAGCTAGTTTCTCACCCGGAAAAGTATTTTTCCAAGCATGTGAACGTTATATTTATTCGTATGTCTATCTCTGTTATACTCCATTGACAGGCATTTGGATGGGTGGTACACCTGAAATCCTGCTGGCAGGAGAAGGAAATCAATGGCAAACGGTGGCCTTAGCAGGGACGCAACGACTGAAGAACGGAAAACTTCCTCATGCATGGGACCAGAAGAATTGGCAGGAACAGCAATTAGTTGCTACTTATATCCGCCGGCAATTAGGAACATTGGGAATCGTACCAAAGGAAAAAGGTCCATATTCTGCACGGGCAGGCGAATTAGCCCACTTGAAAAGTGATTTCCGTTTTACTTTGCCAGATAATCAAAAATTAGGTGATCTGATCAATCTGCTCCATCCTACACCTGCTGTTTGTGGCTTACCCAAAGAAGATGCCTACCAATTCATCCTTCAACATGAAGGATATGACCGTAGTTATTACTCCGGTTTCATTGGGTGGATCTCTCCTTCCGGACATACGGATTTATATGTAAACCTGCGGTGTATGAATATTCATGCAAACACCTACACCTTATTTGCCGGAGGAGGATTACTGGCATCCTCTAAACTTGAAGAAGAGTGGAATGAGACTGAAGACAAGATGAATACAATGAGAAATATTTTAGAATAACTATTTATGTACTCTGATAAAAAGAACATTCTCCAACTCGTTGCTTTATTGAAAGCACACGAGATCCGAAATATAGTCCTTTGTCCGGGAAGCCGGAACACTCCTATTATACATACGATTGCCAATCACCCGTTCTTTTCCTGCCATGCCGTTACCGACGAACGAAGTGCCGGTTTCTTTGCTTTAGGTCTGGCTCTTTGTACCGGAAAACCAGCTGCTGTATGTTGCACTTCCGGAACAGCTTTACTGAATCTTCATCCGGCTGTGGCGGAAGCATATTATCAGCAAATACCACTTGTCGTTATATCAGCCGACAGGCCCGGTGCCTGGATCGGACAAATGGACGGACAAACGCTTCCTCAACCGCAAGTATTTGGCTCTTTGTCCAAATGTTCTGTTAATCTGCCGGAGATTAAAACGGATGAAGACGAATGGTATTGCAACCGACTCATCAATGAAGCGTTATTGGAATTGACTCACCATGGAAAAGGTCCGGTACATATTAATATTCCGATTTCCGAGCCCTTATTCCAGTTCACAACAGAAGAGCTTCCTGAAGTAAGAGTGATCACTCGATATCAAGGATTAAATATTTACGACAGGCAGTACAATGATCTGATCGCCCGGCTCAATGCTTATCCCAAACGGATGATGCTGGTCGGACAGATGAATCTGATTTATCTCTTCGAACGGAAGATATGCAAACTGCTTTATAAACATTTTGCCTGGTTGACGGAGCACACGGGTAACCAAACGATACCAGGCATTCCGGTCAAGAACTTCGATGCCATCATCTATTCATTGCCCGAAGAAGAACAGCTTAAACTGATTCCGGATTTACTGATCACCTACGGAGGACATATCGTTTCCAAGCGATTGAAGCAATTGCTTCGCAAGCATCCGCCGAAAGAACACTGGCACGTGGCAGCTGATGGAAAAGTAACAGATACTTTTGGTTCTCTGACTACTGTCATCGAAATGGATCCGTTTGAGTTCCTGGAGAAAATAGCCTATCTGCTCGACAATAAGAATAGTGAATATCCGAAACAATGGGAATTTCTGTCGAAGAAAATCCAACAGCCAGATTTTGCCTTCTCCGAAATGGCAGCTATAGGGAAAGTATTGCAAGCTCTTCCTAAAGATGCTGTACTGCATTTGGCCAACAGTTCAACGGTTCGATATGCCCAATTGTTTAAGATTCCTGATACAGTTGAGGTTTGTTGTAACCGCGGAACCAGTGGAATTGAAGGTTCGTTATCTACAGCATTAGGTTATGCCTGGATTTCCGATAAGCTCAACTTCGTCTTGATTGGGGATTTAAGTTTCTTCTACGATATGAATGCGTTATGGAGTAATCATTTGCGGGGCAACTTACGTATCTTATTATTGAATAATGGTGGTGGTGAAATCTTTCAGGCTCTGCCCGGATTGAAGATGGAAAACCGGACACATCGTTTCGTCACGGCTACACACACGACTCATGCCGAAGGTTGGGCAAAAGAACGAGGCTTCGATTATCAGGCTGTTCATTCCATGGAAGAACTGGAACAAGCCTTACCGGCTTTCATGCAAACCGAACAGCAAATTCATCCGCAATTTATTGAAGTCTTCACAGATAAAGCGGATGATGTCCGCCTACTGAAAGATTATTATCATTCACTCAAATAAGAGGAGACAGATCATGTATCGGATTCAGATATTGCCCAAGACACTTCATTTCAAGCAACCTGCTGGAACTTCACGGGGAATTTATACAACCCGGAAAGTCTGGTATGTTATTCTTTCATCTGATGAGTATCCGGAACGGAAAGGCTGGGGCGAATGTGCTCCACTGCCTCAGTTGAGTTGTGACGATTTACCCAACTATGAAGAAATATTGACAGCTGCTTGCCGCGAAGTGGAGGCAAACGGATACATTCATAAAGAGGCATTGCGTTCCTATCCTTCCATCCTGTTCGGACTAGAAACAGCCTTACGGCATTATGAACAGCAATCGGTGGCTTTGTGGAATACACCTTTTTCCCGAGGTGAAGCCGGTATTCCCATTAACGGATTAATCTGGATGGGCAACTATGAGCGGATGCTCGAACAGATCCGTAACAAGATGGAAACAGGTTTCCGCTGCATCAAGCTAAAGATTGGAGCGATCCACTTTGAGGAAGAACTCGACTTGTTGGCTTTTATCCGGAAACATTTCTCGGCAAAGGAAGTAGAACTGCGTGTGGATGCCAACGGAGCTTTTCAGCCCGACACGGCTTTAGAGAAACTGAAGCGATTGGCAGAACTCGATATACACTCCATCGAACAGCCCATTCGCGCTGGACAATGGAAAGAAATGGCTCAGCTCTGTGCCGTTTCTCCGCTTCCAATTGCTTTGGATGAAGAATTGATTGGTATCAATTCGCCTGACCAGAAACGGGAATTGCTGGAAACCATCCGTCCGCAATATATTATCTTGAAGCCTTCTCTCCACGGAGCGATGTGTGGCTCGGAAGAATGGATTCGGGAAGCAGAAAGGTTACAGACTGGTTGGTGGATTACTTCTGCCCTTGAATCGAATATCGGACTGAATGCTATTGCACAGTGGTGTGCAACGTTCCAGAATCCGCTGCCACAAGGTTTGGGTACAGGAGCGTTATTTACCGATAACATCGAGATGCCGCTCGAGATCCGGAAAGACTGTCTTTGGTTTAAACCCGAGGAAAAGAAATTACTCATCCGGGAATAACATTTCCCGCAGGCGTGCGATTGCCTTCTGCAATTGGGCATCTACCGTATGAACACTAATATCCAAAGCGGCTGCCACTTCGGCATACGATTGCTTGTCTTCACGAACACGAATAAAGACTTCACGACACCGTGGAGGCAAGCGGTCCAACGCCTTCACATAACGGGCAAACAACTCCTCTCCTATCAATATCTCTTCTGGTGAATCATCCATATCCGGCAAGATGTCTGCTGTCAGATCTGTTTTCTCTGGTTGTTTCTTTTCCTGTTCCAAACGAGCCAGAGCAGCATTGCGGACGGTAATAAAGAAATAATCCTCCCAATTGGCAATTTCCTGTAAAAACTGACGGCGTTGCCAGATCCGAAAGAATACATCCAGCACAATATCTTGCGCGGCTTCATCATCGTGCAGATAATACCACGCGATCCGATAGAAACGGTCATAACAAAGATCATAGAATTTCTTCAATGCCAGTTGGGAATCATCGTCCCGCATCTGCCGTAAATACCGCCTTACCTCTTGCTCTGTCATATCCGTCCGTCTCTTCTCCGTTCAACACGGCACAAAAGTAAGAAAAAAGCGAAAATGCCGATCAATTATAACTTAAAAATCAAGAATTAATCACATCTGACGTTATTTTGTGACGGATAAATAAAAAAGAATCACATCAGACGTTCTTTTGTGATGGGTAAATAAAAAGAAGTCACATATGACGTTATTTTGTGATGGATAAATAAAAAGAAGTCACATCTGACGTTATTTTGTGATGGGTAAATAAAAAGAAGTCACATCAGAAGGATAGATGTGACTTATAATAAAAAATTTCGACGAATATCAAAGCGTTCCCTGCTTCAACTGCTCTACAAACTGGTCAATCCGATGTAATTCTTTCGGAATATCGATACTTTGCGGACAATGGGAATTACACTGGCCACAACCGATACAATGACTGGCCTGACGAAGTTTCGGTACACTCCGGTCGTATCCGACCAGATAAGCCCGACGTGCTTCCTTGTAATTCTCATCTTGCTGGCTCTTTGGAAGATTTCCCTCGTTCACACATTTATTATAATGTAGTAGAATGGCAGGAATATCGATACCATACGGACAAGGCATACAGTATTTACAGTCGTTGCAAGGCACCGTCGGATATTTAAGCATCAGCTGAGCCGTTTCTTCCAGGAAATCTTTTTCCTCGTCCGACAACGGAACCAATGGAGAATACGTACGGATGTTATCCTGCAAATGCTCCATATACGTCATTCCGCTCAATACCGTCAATACCTTTTCCGGTGAACCGGCAAAGCGGAAAGCCCACGAAGCCACGCTACTTTGTGGCGTACGTTCTTTCAGACGCATCATGATATGCTCCGGTACGTTCGACAAGCGTCCGCCCAGCAGCGGTTCCATGATAATCGCCGGAATACTGCGCTTTTCTAGTTCAGCATACAGATATTCGGCATTCACATTCCGTCCGGAAGCATGGCGCCAGTCCACATAATTCAACTGGATTTGTACAAAATCCCAATGCACATGGTCGTGCATCGCCAACACTTCATCAAAGACATCTACTGTTCCATGGAAAGAGAAACCCAGATTACGGATACGTCCGGCTTTACGTTCTTCAATCAGGTAATCCAGCATTCCGTTGTCGATATAACGAGCACGGAAGGTTTCAATACCACCATTTCCAATAGAGTGCAACAGATAATAATCAATATAATCGGTCTGCAAGTCCTTGAGCGACTGTTTGTACATGGCAATCGAATTCTCGCGTGTCCAGTTCTGGAAGTTTGATAACTTGGTTGCAATGATAAGTTTCTCACGCGGATGACGCTTCAAGGCAATACCAGTTGACTTCTCCGACCAACCTTGCACATATACAGGAGACGTATCGAAGTAATTTACTCCATGTGCAATGGCATAATCAACCAAACGATTGACGGCATCCTGATCAATGATATTTCCACCTTTCTCCGGAGCCGGAATAGTCGGCCAGCGCATACAACCATATCCTAACAAGGAGATTTTCTCTCCTTTCGGACTGGTTCGATAGGTCATCTTATCAGTCGGTACTTCACCTAACGGACCGGCGGCTGCTCCTTCCGTTTTATCCGACGAACAACCCGACAATAACGGTGCTGCCGAAGCTGTACTGATTCCTACAATCTTCAGGAAATCCCGACGATTGATGTTATGTTTATCTTGTATTTCCATATCCAATCTCTATTTAAACATTATACTTCGCGGTGACGTTCGTGTCCTTCTACATAGATGGCACTGTACGGACGTGCCGGACACAGGTTCTCGCAGGCACCACAACCAATACATTTCTCTTCGTTGACGATCGGCTTCTTGACAGAGTTAGGATTGTTCTTATCGACAGGAATCATCTTAATTGCCTTCGTAGGACAATGCCGCTCGCAGTTTCCGCACTCAACCCCATCGGTCACCGGAATACAATTCTTATGGATCGTAACGGCATGACCAATCTGGATAGCCGACTTATCAGCTCGTGTAATCAGTTTAATGGCACCCGTCGGGCAGACTTCAGAGCATTTCACACATTCAGGACGACAATAACCGCGCTCATACGACATCTCCGGCTGCATGAGATTCTCCAACTTGGTAGAAGGACGAAGCACATCGTTCGGACATGCCGAAATGCAAAGCTGGCAAGCGGTACAATGCTGAGCAAAGTTACCGATTCCAAGCGAGCCCGAAGGCGTCAGCGGCGTAAGGCGTTCGGGAGCCAGTTTCGGTTCGATATCAGCCAGACCGCCATCTACTTTCTGCTCTACCTTATTCTTGTCTGTCGGCAATTCGGCACGGGTATCCGTCCGTTTGTTCGGATTCTTCTGATACTGACGAAGGGCTTTCTGCTGTTTTTCCTGCGCATGAAGGGCAGCAGTAGCGGCTACGACGCCGACTGCCGAAAAGAAACCACGACGTGAAGCATCAGTCACCGGCTTACCGACTTCTTTCTTTCCATATGCATACTGATAATGAAGTGCATCATGCTTACAATTATCCAAGCAATCCATGCAAGCCACACAACGGCTGTAATCAATCGTATGTTCCTGGATGTTTATACATGCAGCCTTACATTTGCGGGCACATAGATTACAATTCTTGCATTTCTCGGTATCGATCATCGGACGGAATAACGAGAATCGGGCAACAAATCCCAACAAAGTACCGACAGGACAGATCGTATTACAATAGGTCCGCCCGTTTCTCCATGCCAAGACTGCCACCACAATACATGTTATGGCAGCAATTATCAGTGTCGAGACACTTCTTACCCAAACATCCACAGAATAGAAAGCATAGCTGTCTGCCCGTTCGGCGAAATAAGCCAACAGGTTATTTCCCCATTGATAAAGCGGAGCAAACAAGTTGTTGGCAATACGTCCGTAAGCACTATAAGGTGCCAACAACGCTACAGCCGCATGAACGCCGGCTACCAACAACACCACAAACAGAAGAAAGACACCATAACGTAGCCAAGTAACAGCCGGAGAATACGAGAAACGCATTTTCTTTTTCTTACGCTTCCCGCTTATCCACGAAATGACATCCTGAAAAACGCCCAAAGGGCAAATAACCGAGCAATACACACGCCCTAAAACGAGTGTAAGCAACAACAAGGCGATTACTACACCTACATTCAGCGCTAACAGCGACGGCAGGAATTGGATTTTTGCCAACCAGCCGAACCACGCATGAATGGTTCCCGTAAAATCGAGGAACAGCAGCGTAATCAGCGCAAAACATACAATCGCTAATGTCAATCGAATCTTTCGTAGCATATAACACATATAATTTATTAGAAATTCCCTTTTCTTATGACAGTATCCAGTTCTTAAACTCCGAAGCCTTGTTTTTACTGACATAGATCGGCTCCGGCGTTTCGATACTGAGCGCAATCAACAACCGGTTATCAAACCGAGTCTTTATATGCTGCACACTGTCTTTGGCAATGATAAACTGTTTGTTGGCCCGGTAGAAACTATGCGGGTCCAGCATCGACAGGATCTGTTCCAACGTCCGGTTGTAGGCATACATCCGACCGCTCTTCAAATAGACCGAAGTCATCTTGTCTGTCGTATAAAAACATCCGCCACCCGAACCGGCAATAACTCATCCCGATGGGCAATCAACAACTTCTCCGGATAATTCGGCTTCGCAACCCATTCCATCAGTTGGGACAAGTAGCGGCCGACATCCTGCCGGTTCCATTTCCTATATTTCTGCAAAGCTCTTTTCAGCTCGTCTTCCTTGACGGGTTTCAGCAAATAATCAATGCTGTTTACCTTGAACGCGTCGATCGCATACTGATCGTATGCCGTCGTGAAGATGATCGGTGTCTCTACCTGGACCGCATCAAAGATGAAGAATGCCGAGCCGTCCGACAAATGAATATCCATGAAGATAAGGTCGGGCGCCTCATGCTCCTGAAGCCATTTGATCGTCTGGCGGATACTTTCGGTATTACCCACGATCTCAATGGAAGCATCGATATGCTTCAGCAAAGCGATCATATTCTCATAGGCTGTTGTTTCGTCTTCTACGATCAATACATTCATGACTCTTCTTTTTGCAAAGGTAAATACACACGAAAATAGTCTCCATCATTCTCGGTTCGGATACTCTTGCCCATTAGCAAGACAAACCGGTTTTCCAGATTGGCCAGTCCGGTTCCATTTGTCACGGGCGGAGAGAACTTCGGATAAATGCGGTTGGAGACAACCAGTTCATCCTGATCATTTATCTCGATCGTCACGGTCATTTTATGATCACTGTCTATCGAATTATGAATAACAACATTATCAATCAGTGGCAACAGTGAAAGTACCGGCAACTGCCATTCCATCGCTTCTGGTTTGACTGAAATATCAAACGAAAGTTTATTGGCAAAACGCACTTCCATCATGTAGCTGAAAGCGTGTACAAACTGGATTTCTTCCCGGAGCATGACCAGGTTTTTCTTGTCGCTCTGCAAGATATAGCGGAATACATCTGACAGTTTATTCAAGAACGACAGGGTTTGTTCTTCGTCCTTTTTCCGGATCAGCGCCGACAGACTGTTCAATGAATTAAAGAAAAAGTGCGGATTAATCTGGTTGGCCAGCGCTTCACACCGGCTGCGCTGGTTTTCGGCTTGCAAGCGTTCGATTTCCAACTCCCGACGGTGACGTTCTTTGTACAAGGCCAGCAGATGACCGAAGAACAAACTGAACACAAAGACCACAAGAAACTGGATATACACCGAATAGCGCGAGCAATCGATCTTCTGGACATCCAGCAAATGGCAGATCAGGGCAAACAGCAGATAAGCGCCTGCCACAATACCTAAATTGCCCCAGAAGCGCTTGACGAAGGAGAAGAAATTGACGCCCTGCAAATTGAATTCGAGCAACAGGCCTATGACGCCTACAAAATAGACCAGCCGGAACAAATACGCCCCATATATCGCCATCCGTTCCGATTCGCCATACATGGTTAATTCCCAAGGGATGCAAATCAAGTTGGAGAACGTCACCAGAAATGCGCCGATGATACTGAACAATCCTAATTTGATCTGCGTATGTTTGTTTAACCAGTCGTCCATAAGCTGTCTGTTCATATTTCTTCAGACAAAGTAACAAAAAAACACGGACAGTTTCTTCTCTTTTCCCGTTAAAACGAAATAATCGCTCACCAAAACGAAAAAAGGCGTTTCACGAGTTGGCCCAAACGACAAAGAGCAGATCAAACAACCTTTCCGGCTTGTTCATCTGCTCTTTGCTTTCATTCAGTCAAGTTTCTGATTATTTCTTCAACCACTTATCGAGCCATTCAAAGAATGTACGTTGCCACAACACGCCATTCTGCGGCTGCAGTACCCAGTGATTTTCATCCGGATAAATCAATAACTCAGCCGGAATACCGCGCAAGACGGCAGCATTAAAGGCAGCCATTCCCTGATTAGCCAGGATACGGTAATCTTTCTCGCCATGGATACAAAGAATCGGTGTATCCCACTGATCGACGAACTTATGTGGAGAGTTGGCAAAAGTGCGTTGTGCTGTCGCATTCTGCTTATCCCAGTAAGCGCCGCCCATATCCCAGTTGGCAAACCACATTTCTTCTGTTTCCAGATATTGCATTTCCATGTTGAAGATACCGTCGTGTGCAATGAAGGCTTTGAAGCGCTTGTTGTGATGACCTGCCAACCAATAAACAGAGAATCCACCAAAGCTGGCTCCAACGCAACCCAGACGATCTTTGTCTACAAACGGTTCTTTAGAGAATTCGTCGATAGCCGTGAAGTAATCCTTCATACATTGTCCACCGTAATCACCACTGATTTCTTCGTTCCATTCCTTACCGAAGCCCGGCAGACCGCGGCGGTTCGGAGCGACAATGATATAATCGTGGGCAGCCATGATCTGGAAGTTCCAACGATATGACCAGAACTGGCTCACCGGACTTTGCGGACCACCTTCGCAATATAATAAGGTAGGATATTTCTTGTTCGGATCGAAATGAGGCGGATAGATAATCCATGTCAGCATATCCTTGCCATCGGTTGTCTTCATCCAGCGGGCTTCTACCTTACCCATTTCCAACTGATCATAGATAAACTTGTTTTCGAAGGAAAGCTGAGTAGCTTCGCCCGATGCCGGTGATACGGAGAAGATTTCATCCGCAGCACTCATCGAGTGACGCAGCGTAATCAGTTTGTCGCCCATCAAAGCAACTCCTGAATAATCATTCATACCTTGTGTAATCTGACGTACCGAACAAGCGGTAGCATCAGCGGCATAAATCTGGATTTCACCATGCCATACTCCGGTAAAATAAAGTGTATTCGAATCGGAACCCCAGCAGAATTCGCTTACACTCGAATCGAAGTCCTTGCTCACAAAACGTTTCTCTCCGGTTTGCAGATCCATTACCATCAGGCGGTTCTGGTCTGACTCGTATCCGTCGCGTTCCATGCTCAACCAGGCGATATGCTTACCATCGGGCGAATACTGCGGATTTGTATCATATCCCATGATTCCCTCGCTGATATTGGTCGTCTGCTTCGTATTCAGGTCATAAACATAAATATCCGAATTGGTAGAAAGGGCATAATCTTTTCCTACTTTCTTGCGGCTCGTATATGCTACCTTGTCTGACGACGGACTCCAAGCCAGTTGCTCCATACCGCCGAAAGGTTTCATCGGAGCTTCATACGGTTCCCCTTCCATAATATCGACCGGATTCGAAACCTGGTCACCATCGAAATCAGCTACAAACGGATGCGGAGCTGTAGTTACCCATTCATCCCAATGCTTGTACATCAAATCTGTTACAATAACACCCGTAGTTTTGTCCAGATCCGGATATTTATCCTGCGTACTTGGAACAGTCTTTACCTGCGAAATAAACAACACCTTCTTTTCATCCGGCGAGAAAGCGAATCCTTCGATATTCCCGTCGTAGTTCGAAATCTGCTGGCGATCGCTACCATCCGGATTCATCATCCACAGCTGACTGGGACCACTTTCTGAAGAAAGGAATGCTATCCTAGAACCTCCCTTGATCCATTTGGCTTCATTTTCCGAGAACGGAGTACGTGTGATTTGCTGATTATCCGAACCATCGGCATTCATCACGAAGATTTCCCGATTACTTTTATTCTCCGGTACACTATAATAAGCCACCGAATATACCACCTTCCGGGCATCCGGCGATACTTGTACGCCGCCGATGCGCCCCATTGCCCAAAGAGCTTCCGGTGTCATCCGCCCATCTTCGATCTTGATATCCGAACGACCAATCAGAGGCTTCGTTTCCACCGAGTCAGTTTTTGCGTCTTTTACCTCTGATGACTGACAAGAACCCAATAAAATAGTGGTTGCCATCATCATTGTACTTAATGTTTTGTTCATTCTTACGTAATAAATTATATTTACGTGCGAAAGTACTAAATAAATTTATATCTTTGCGCATTCAGAACACGAAGAACAGATAATTTAAAATATAAAAAGACATGAATAAGATTGTTTTATTTGCTGCAACAGCTTGTTTTTTATTGGCTTTCGGATCATGTAAGCCTAAACAGAGTGCATACAAGGCAGCATACGAGCAGGCTAAAGAAAAAGAAACAACAGCCCCTGTAACAGAAGAGGTGGATGAAACGTATGATGAAGAAGAAGTAGCGCCGGTTTCCAAACCACGGACTAGCAATGCTACCACACGTTCAGAACGTATTAATGCTGCTGAAGGCGAAGATGCAAGCCGTTTGAAACGGTATAGCGTAGTAATCGGTAGCTTCAAGAATAAAACTAATGCCTATTCGTTGAAAGAACGCATGCAGAACGAAGGTTATCATGCTGTTCTGGGCGAAAACGAACAAGGTATGTTGCGTGTCATTGTATCTAGCTTTGATGATAAAGCTGATGCAGCTGCCAGCCGCGATGCTATCAAAGCTAAATATGCTCCTAACTTCCAGGATGCATGGTTGCTTGAAAGAGCTTATTAATGGAATAAATTTGTAAATCAATTTTTATCTGTAAGAATCCGGTAATCTGTGTCAACAGCGATTACCGGATTTTTTATATCTCCTACTCAGCAATATGTCAGAAATTCGGGTTAAGAAAAATCATTATTTCAGGAAATCCTTATATCTGATAACAACAGAAATGAGAAATTCGCCTTGTTTTTCCGCAAAAATCAAGATTTTAGGGCCAAAATCCGGTAATTTTCCCCCTTTTTCATGCCTATATTTTACGAAAAAGCTCGTTACTTTTGCAAGAAAAGCTGGCGTGTTTTGATAAAAAGACTGGGTATTTTCACCCAAAGGTACCGTTGAAGAAGTTTTTGAAGCCGAAAAT
>ENA-OVFO01000778-OVFO01000778.1-human-gut-metagenome-genome-assembly--contig:-NODE-778-length-15958-cov-16.533484_pt1 | contig 15958 bp, 16 predicted proteins | sample MGYA00237761_ERZ505401 | MGnify/ENA primary metagenome ERZ505401 (study PRJEB26158, sample SAMN06016330) | human gut metagenome | biome: human gut; feature: ankylosing spondylitis patient; material...
CTCGGTTGCCAGAGCGGTATCATTCTGACTGCTTCTCACAATCCGAAGGAATACAACGGTTACAAGGCATATTGGGACGATGGTGCACAGGTATTGGCTCCACACGATAAAGGTATCATCGACGAAGTGAATGCAATTGCTTCTGCTGCCGATATTAAATTCCAGGGAAATCCGGATTTGATTCAGATTATCGGTGAAGACATCGATAAGATTTATCTGGATATGGTGAAAACTGTTTCTATTGATCCGGCAGCTATCGCCCGTCACAAAGATATGAAGATTGTCTATACTCCGATTCATGGTACAGGTATGATGTTGATTCCTCGTGCATTGAAAATGTGGGGATTCGAAAACGTATTTACTGTGCCCGAACAGATGATTAAGGACGGTAACTTCCCGACTGTCATCTCTCCGAACCCGGAAAATGCCGAAGCTCTTTCTATGGCTGTGAATCTGGCTAAAGAAATTGATGCAGACCTCGTTATGGCTTCCGACCCGGATGCAGACCGTGTAGGTATCGCTTGTAAGGATGATAAAGGTGAATGGGTGCTGATTAACGGTAACCAGACTTGTATGATGTATCTTTACTATATTCTCACTCAATACAAACAACTGGGTAAGATTAAAGGTAATGAGTTCTGTGTGAAGACAATCGTAACTACGGAACTTATCAAGAAGATTGCTGATAAGAATAACATTGAAATGCTCGACTGCTACACCGGATTTAAATGGATCGCACGTGAAATCCGTCTGCGTGAAGGTAAGGAACAGTATATCGGCGGCGGTGAAGAAAGCTACGGCTTCCTGGCTGAAGATTTCGTTCGCGATAAAGATGCTGTTTCTGCTTGTTCTTTGCTGGCAGAAATCTGTGCCTGGGCCAAGGATCAGGGCAAGACATTGTATGACGTGCTGATGGATATCTATGTAGAATACGGATTCTCCAAAGAAGTGACCGTCAATGTAGTTAAACCGGGTAAGAGCGGTGCTGACGAAATCAAGGCCATGATGGACAACTTCCGTGCTTGTCCTCCGAAAGAACTGGGCGGTTCAAAGGTTGTTCTGGTAAAAGATTACAAGACACTGACTGCTACCGATGGAGAAGGAAAGGCTACTCCGCTGGATATGCCGGAACCGTCGAATGTACTTCAGTTCTTCACAGAAGACGGAACCAAGATTTCTGTTCGTCCGTCAGGTACAGAACCGAAGATCAAGTTCTATATGGAAATTAAAGGTGAAATGCATTGTCCGAAATGCTATGCCGGAGCAAACGCTGATGCCATGGAAAAGGTTGAAGCTATCAAGAAGTCTCTGGGTATCTGAGAGGACAGATGAAGATAAACTGACAGAAGGCCGTCCGGAAAGTTCCGGGCGGCCTTTTTTTGAATTCCTGAGTGCTGAAAAAAACGCTTCGGCGTTTGGGCTTGAATGCCGAAGCGTTTTTTAAAAATATCGAAACGTTTTAAAAAAAGCCCGCGGGCTTATTGGACGAAATTCCAGACTGCTTCTGAAATGGCTGCAATCACTCCGGCTGTTGCCGGAGCATCCTCTTCGGAGTTTTTGACGAACACCGCCAGACTGTACCGGCTGCCGTCAGGAAGAAGGAAGAAACCGATGTCATTGATTCCGATGATTTGTCCTTGTGCATTGCAGTCTCCTGTACCGGTCTTATGCCCGATGACTGCCTTTCCGGAAGGAATCGGTTTCACCAGTCTGTCTTTTCCTGTTTCACATTCGGTCAGTGTCTGTCGGATGAATTGCCGGTCAGATGGCTGGAAAAGTTCCCGGGTCAGAAAAATTTCAAGCAGCCGGGCAGCTTCGAGCGGGGTTGTCCAGTTGTCGTAGGAACGATTCAGATCGACATGCATGTCATCTTCAGTAGCCGTAATGGAGAAATGGCTGCATCCCAGTGAACGGATGTACCGGTCTGTTTCCTGTGGTCCTCCGGTAAGCCGGAACAGGATGTCACAGGCATTGTTGTCGCTTTGCTGGAGTGTGTATTTCAGCAGCTCGCGGACGGACAGGGAACAGTTCCCCTGCGGATAGCGGTCGCGTAACGGGCTGTAGGTATCAGGCTTTAAATCCTCCGGAGTGATGTAAAGGACAGTGTCCAATGACAGGTGACGGGTTTCCAGCCAGTGGGTAACAGCCAGCGCCTGATGAAACTTGAAGACACTCATCAAAGGGTAGGGACGGTCGTTGTTGATGCTCAGGGTATCCTGTCCGTTCCAGATGAAGGCAACGCCCACCTGAGCTTTACAGGAATGAATGATTGACTGAATCTGTTCCTTTAGCAGTGTAAGGTCTTTTTCCTTTTGTGAGAAAGCGGACAGAACAGGCAGCAGACTGACGAGCAGCAGAATAATTCTTTTCATGATGAAATAAAATCTTTGCGGGTTATTGGAAAATAGATCCTTGCAAAGGTAACACTTTCCCCGACCGGATCTGACAGGGAAAGTGCAGTTTTTCATTCATGGCTTTATTTTTTTTCCGGAAGAATGGTTTTGCGATGCTTTAACACCTCGGCATCGATGTAGAATACGGTTTCTTCAGCCAGGTTGTTGATGTGGTCTCCGGCTCTTTCAAGCTTGCGGAAGATACCGGACACTTCCAGACACAGACGGATGGATTCCGGGTGTTCGGTGGCATAAGCCGTCAGCCGGTCCAGGGCCTTCTGGTTGATCTGGTCAAGCGTTTCGTCTTTGTCGAAGACGGATTTCGCCAGTCCGATGTCCTGCCGCTGCAAGGCTTCATAAGTGGTGTTCAGCATGGAGAGCACTGTGTCGTACATATCTTCCAGCTGAAGGTCGGCAAACAGGATTTTGTTCTCCGGTTTCAGTTCAGTTCGGATCACAAAGCGGGCAATACTTTCGGCATAATCGCCGATGCGTTCCAGATTGTTGTTGATCTTCAGCATAGCCAGGGCAAAACGGAGGTCGACGGCTACCGGATTATAGAGGGCGATGAAGTCCTCGATGTCACTGTCGATTTTCAGTTCGAAGGCATTGACGCGTTTTTCACGTGAAATCACTTTGTCGGCCAGTTCCTGGTCGGCGTTTAATACGGCATTATATGCATTATCCAGTTGCTGGTAGACCAGCTTCCACATTTCCTTGACTTCCCGCTGGATATTCTGAAGTTCGTTTTCTACAAATTTCACCATAATTGCTTTTAATAAAGTTGAATGTTTCCGGACGTTTATCCGAAACGTCCTGTAATATAGTTCTGGGTAGCCTCCTTGTCCGGATGGGTAAAGATTTTCTTGGTATCTCCGTATTCCACCATTTCGCCCAGATAGAAAAAGGCTGTTTTGTTGCTGACGCGGGCTGCCTGCTGCATGCTGTGCGTGACGATAATGATGGTCGTCTGCTGGCTGAGTTCGCAGATCAGTTCCTCGATCTTGGCCGTAGAAATCGGATCCAGGGCAGACGCCGGTTCGTCCATCAGCAGGACAGATGGCTCGACGGCCATGGCACGGGCAATACACAATCTTTGCTGTTGTCCGCCGGAGAGTGCATAGGCTGATTCCTTCAGCTTGTGTTTCACTTCGTTCCAGAGTGCAGCTCCCTTCAGGGCTTCTTCTACCCGGTGGCAGATAAACTCTCTGTCTTTTACACCGTTGACCCGCAGACCGTAGGCCACGTTTTCGAAAATACTTTTCGGAAACGGATTCGGACGCTGGAATACCATGCCGACATCCTTACGCAAGGCATCTACGTCGACCGACTTGTCGTAAATGTTTTTTCCGTCAATCCGGATTTCGCCTGTGAGCCGTGTTCCCGGAATCAGATCGTTCATGCGGTTGAACAGGCGCAGAAAGGTGGATTTTCCACATCCGGAAGGGCCGATGAAGGCGACAACTTCATTGTTCGGAATCGCGATATTGACATGCTTCAGTGCATGAAAGTCGCCGTAATGGAAATCTACGTTGATGGCTTCTATCTTGTTCATATCAGAGGTGCGTATTATTTTTGTTTTAGTTTGTTTTCAAAGAACTTCCGGATGCTGTTGGCTGCCAGGTTCATCAGCAGTACGATCAGAATCAGCACGAAAGCGGTTCCGTAGGCAATGGGCATCTGTGCTTCGATGTCCGTTCCGCTGGTTGCCACCACGTAAAGGTGGTAGGGGAGAGCCATACACTGGTCGAAGATACTGTCGGGCAGTTTCGGCAGAAAGTAGGCGGCACAGGTAAAAAGGATCGGTGCTGTTTCGCCGGAAACGCGGCCCAGTGACAGAATCAGTCCTGTGATGATGCGGGGCATCGCCATCGGGAGCAATACGTTCCAGATGGTCTGGGCTTTGGTAGCTCCCAAAGCAAGACTTCCTTCGCGGAAGCTGTCGGGAAGATCCTTGAAGGCTTCTTCCGTGGTACGGATTACGATGGGGAGGGCCAGCAGCCCCAGTGTGAGGGAGCCTGCCAGAATACTGTCTCCGAAATCCAGCCAGTTGACAAAGAAAGCCATTCCGAACAGTCCGAATACGATGGACGGGATGCCGGACAGGTTGTTTGTCATCATCCGGATGAAGCGTACCAGTTTTCCATCCTTTGCATATTCGTTCATGTAGATGCCACTCATCACGCCTGTCGGGAAAGCGAAAAGAGCACTTCCTGCCATCAGGCAGCATGTTCCGAATATGGCGGGCCAGATTCCTCCTTTAGTCATTCCGTCAGAAGGTGCCTGGGAAAGGAACTCCCAGTTGATGACTCTGATTCCCTTCACGATGATAAATCCCAGAATGAAGAACAGAAGGGCTGCCACTCCGTAGCTGAGCAGCCGGAAGCAGCCGAATGCTGTCTGCTGGATGATATGCTTTCGCCGGTTGTAGGATGAATTGGGTTGAATAGCCATGACTTTAATGCTTGTTTTTATTGCGTGCGGAAACCAGTTCCACGCAGGAATTAATGATCAGGGTAATGAAAAACAGGATGACTCCCAGCAGGAAGAGCGCCTGATAGTGGGCACCGCCGGCAGGAGCTTCCCCGAGTTCGGCCGCAATGGTAGCCGGAATGGTTCGCAGAGGTTCCAGGAGGCTGGCAGGCATTACGGCGGCATTGCCCGTCACCATCAGTACAGCCATGGTTTCGCCAATAGCACGTCCGATGCCTAGCACAACTCCCGAAGTGATTCCCGAAATGGAAAACGGGATGACTACTTTATAAATGGTCTGCCATTGTGTTGCTCCCAGAGCCAGACTGGCTTCCCGCATGGAGCGCGGACAGCTTCGCATGGCGTCTTCGGCTACGGTAATAATGGTAGGCAAGGCCATGATGGCCAGTACAAGGCTGCCTGCCAGTCCGGATTCCCCGACGGGCAGGTGAAAAGTGTGTTGCAGGAAGGGAACAATGACTGCCAGCCCGAAAAATCCGTAGACCACCGACGGAATGCCGTTCAGCAGTTCGATGACAGGCTTCAGAAACTTTCTCATTTCCGGCGAGGCAACCTCTGCCAGATAAATGGAAACTGCCAGTCCGAAGGGCAATGCGATCAGAATGGCAAAGAAACTGACCCAAAGCGTTCCTCCGATCAGCGGAAGAATACCGAAGATAGGAGAGGGGGTGGCCGTAGGAAACCATTCGGTACCCAGCAGGACATCCTTGACCGGAATCGTTTCGTCCTTGATCAGATGAAGTTTGTTTGCGTAGGGCTTGACCAGTACTTCCGGGATGAAAGCGATGATACCCGGGTTTTGTTCTACCTGTTCCGTGATCTTTTCTCCGGCATGTTCGTATTCCGCGCCCAGCTCTGCTTCGGTATATAGCTTGTCCAGATCTTCCAGACGGAACACCTTGACCGGAAGATCCGGGCCTCCCACTTCCTTCCAGTTGGTGATTTCTTCATCAAACAGGTTCTTGATTTCCTGTGCACTCAGGGAGCTGACCGGATTCTGAGGATTCAGCGCCAGCACATAACCTTTGTCTACAATCGGGTTGCCGAACAGTCCGACTGCTTCCTTGAAGAGAAATCCGATGATGAGCAGTATGGCGGCACTTGTCGTGAAGCCGCTGACCGTGAGGACGCGGCGAACCAATATATCAATCCATTTTTTCATGGGCAGAGGAATTATTGTTGAACAGAATTCGTGATGGGAATGAAACCGATATTCAAGGTCTTGTCCTGACCGGCAGCCGACTGGATAAAGTCGATGAACGGACGGACGCGGGCTTCGTTGGCCTTGTCATAATAATAATACAGGGGGCGCACCACCGGATAAGTCTTGCGGACAGCGTTCTCTACCGAAGGATATACATAGGTACGTCCCTGGTCGTAGGATACGGCCAGAGCCTTGACATACGGATTCAGATAAGCAAGTCCCACGTAACCGATTGCTCCTTTGGTCTGACGGACTGACTGGATGATAGCACCGGTAGCAGGCATGGACAGAATGCTGCTCATGTAATTTTTGTTGCCGAGAACACTTTCCTTGAAGAATTCGTACGTGCCCGAGGACGTCTCCCGGGAATAGACTACAATTTTTGCGTCAGAACCTCCCACCTCTTTCCAGTTGGTGATCTTTCCGCGGAAGATTGCTTCGAGCTGTTCGCGGGTCAGTTGCTTCACCGGATTGTCCGGATGTACGATAATAGCCAGTGCATCATAGGCTACGATGACCTCACAGGGTTCGTGATGCGACTGTTTCATCTTCAGTTTTTCACTGAACTTGATGCGTCGTGAAGCCATGGCCAGATCGGTGGTTCCGTCCATGAGTGCGGAGATTCCGACACCGCTTCCTCCTCCCGTTACGGTTATGGTGGCCTGCGGATTTAGTTTCATATACATTTCAGCCAGCTCCTGTGTCAGCGGTAACACCGTATCGCTTCCTTTGATGCGCTGGGCAGACAATATGGCCGGGGTGCAGAACAGAAGCAGTGAAATCAGGAACCGAAAATCTTTCTTTTTCATGTTTCGATGGTATCTTCTTGTTTAAAAGCCTTTTTGGAACGGCAAAGTTACGGCTTTGCAGCTGAAAAGGATGCTACAAAGCCGTTACAAGAATGATACAATCTTTTTGCGGGATTTCGTCCGCTCCGGAAAGATGCTTCAGTTGGAAAAGGCTTTCTCAACGAAGGCTTTAACCCGAAGGGTATATTCTTCGGGATAGTTCAGGTAAGAGACAGCATGTGCTGTCTGGGGGACGATCCATAAATCTTTGGGTGCGGGTTTGGCCTCATATACCTTATAAACCATTTGTGTGGGCACGAAGTCATCGTCTTCGCCGTGGATAAAGAGCATAGGCTGACGGCACTTCCGTACCTGTTCCAGTGCCGAAGCTTCCTGGAAATTCCATCCCCGCGTGAGATCACACAGCCAGCTGGCTGTATAAAGCAGCGGGAAAGCCGGAAGGTGAAACTGTTCTTTCAATTCCTTTTTGAACTGATCCCATACGCTGGTATAGCCACAGTCTTCGACGAAACAGTCCACATAGGCTGGCAGCTTTTCTCCGGATACCATCATGGTCGTTGCAGCTCCCATTGAAATGCCGTGGACGACCATTTGCAGGGAATCGCCAAACAGGGCAGGGGCCGTATCAATCCATTGGATGACGTCTTTCCGGTCAAGCCATCCCATCTGAAAATCTTCACCCTCGCTCAGTCCGCTGTACCGGAGATCCGGAATGAGTACGTTATAATCCAAAGAGTGATTGTAGAGATAACCAATCTGAAAGATCCGGATGGCATTGTCCGTGTAGCCATGTACAATGACTGCCGTCCGGCGCGAAGGACGTGAAGCGTAAGCATAATAGGCATGCAGACGAATTCCGTCGGGAGCCGTAATGAACGTATCCTTCAGTGCATGATGCTGTTGCAGGCTGTCCACCCAGGGTTTCAGCTGCGGATAATTCTGCATCATGTATTCCATGGATCCTTGCAGATCCTTTCCCCGGTTTTCAGGCCGCAGGGAATAATTCAGCATGTAGAGACTTCCCCCCGTAAGCGTACCGATCAGGGCGAGCAATACAATGCAGGAGATGGTGAGAACTTTCTTTTTCATAGCTGGCGGTTCCAGATATCCCATGAACCGAAGGCTTGCAGCAATAACATTTCAAGCCCGTTTTTCACGACGGCTCCCTGATCGGAACCTTTCTTCATGAAGAGAGTGGTATCGGGATTATAAAGCAGGTCATAAAGCAAATGTTGCGGAGTCAGGCATTCATACGGGATTTCCGGGCACTTGTCCGCCTGAGGATACATACCTACCGGAGTACAGTTGACGATAACCTTATATTCTGCCATGATTTCCGGAGTCAGTTCTTCGTAAGTCACTGTATTGGCATCGTGGCGGCTTCGTGAAACAAACAGCGTTTCCAGTCCCAGCTGTTGAAGTCCGTGATTGATGGCTTTCGACGCTCCTCCGGTTCCCAGGATCAGCGCTTTCTTATGAAACGGTTCCAGCAGCGGTTCGATGGATTGGGTAAAGCCGAGAAGATCGGAATTATAGCCGATCAGTTTCCGCTTGCCTTTTGTCTGAACCAGTTTAATCACGTTAACCGCTCCGATGGCTTCAGCATCCTTGTCCAGTTCGTCCAGGTAAGGAATGACCTTCTCCTTATAAGGAATGGTGACATTCAGTCCTGCCAGATTCGGGTTGGCTGCCAGTACTTTGGGAAAGTCTTCAATGGTAGGGATTTCAAAATTGACATATTCTGCGTCAATGTTTTCAGAATGAAACTTTTCGTTGAAAAAGTTCTTGGAAAACGAATGTCCGAGCGGAAAACCGATTAAACCGAATTTTTTCATAATAAGATTTTTTATTTTGTTGCGAAATAAAGGGTACAGATACCCAGTGTGAGTCGTTTGAAAGACACCTGGCTGAAACCTGCTTTGCGGATGATCTTCTGCATGACTTCTCCTTGCGGGAAAGCCTTGATGGATTGGGGCAAATAGGTATATGCACTTCGGTCTTTGGATAACAATTTACCCAATGTCGGGATGACGGCTTTGGAATAGACGGCATAAAGCTGTTTCATCGGGAAGTAGTCCGGTTCAGAAAGTTCCAGAATGACCAGATGCCCTCCCGGCGTCAGGACGCGGTACATTTCCTGCAGTCCCCGGTCGAGATCTTCGAAGTTTCGGATGCCGAAAGCTACGGTTATGGCATCAAAGCGGTTTTCGGGGAATGAGAGCTTCGTGCAGTCTTCCCTCTGAAAAGAGATGCTTTTCTCCAGTCCTTCTCGTTTCACCTTCTCGCGTCCCACGTTCATCATTCCTTCCGAAATATCCGTGCCGATCAGTTCTTCTGGCTGTAGCGTCCGGCAAGCCTGTATGGCGAAATCTCCGGTTCCTGTGGCGACGTCCATGATATGTTGTGGTGCGAAGGGCTTGAGCAGGGCAATGGCTTTCTTGCGCCAGCTCTTGTCGATGTTCCATGAAAGGGCATGGTTGAGTTTGTCGTAGGCAGGAGCGATGTTGTTGAACATTTTTTCTACCTGTTCAGCTTTGCTTTCGTTTCCGTCGTAAGGCTTTATTTCTTCTTGGGGATAATTCATTGTGATGGAACAATTGGAAAAAGAAGGATGAGGCCGGGAAAGTGATTCCCGGGTCTCATCCTTGTCTTGGCTTATTTATTTAGTCAAATAGTCTGTTACATTCTTTTCGATGCGTTCAGCGATGTTTGCTGTGTCAGCTTTCACAAAGGTTTCGCCTGTGATATGCTCATACAGTTCAATGTATCTGTCGCTGATGGAAGAAACGATTTCCGGAGTCATTTCAGGAACCTGCTGTCCTTCTTTTCCCTGGAATCCGTTGGCCATCAGCCATTCACGTACGAACTCTTTGGACAGCTGTTTCTGAGGTTCTTCTTTTTCGAAGCGTTCCTGATAGCCTTCCAGATAGAAGTAACGGCTTGAGTCCGGTGTATGGATTTCGTCCATGAGGTAGATTTCTCCATTGTGCTTACCGAATTCATACTTGGTATCTACCAGAATCAGGCCACGTTCTGCAGCCATTTGTGTTCCGCGTTCGAACAATGCCAGAGTGTATTTTTCCAGCGTTTCGTATTCTTCCGGAGTAGCGAGTCCCTTAGCCAGGATTTCTTCTTTGGAGATATCCTCATCGTGCATACCCATTTCGGCTTTGGTGGTCGGAGTGATAATGGGGTGAGGGAACTTTTCGTTTTCACGCATACCTTCGGGCAGACGGACACCGCAGATTTCGCGAACGCCGCTTTTATAAGCACGCCATGCACTTCCGCAGAGGTATCCGCGAACAATCATTTCTACCGGGAATCCCTGGCACATTACGCCGACAGTAACCATCGGGTCGGGAGTAGCCAGTTTCCAGTTCGGACAAATGTCAGTAGTTGCATCCAGGAATTTGGCTGCGATCTGGTTCAGCATCTGTCCTTTGTATGGAATTCCTTCCGGCAGAACAACGTCGAATGCCGAGATACGGTCGGTAGCAACCATTACTAACTTTTCATCACCGATGTTGTAAACATCACGAACTTTACCATGGTACACACTTTTCTGTCCCGGAAAGTGATAATCTGTTTTTGTTAAAGCTTTGCTCATTTTTTCTTTATTTAGATGAATGATTCTCTTTTTCAAATTTCTCGTATGCTTCGACTATCTGTGTCACGAGCTTGTGACGGACTATGTCTTTTTTGTTCAGTTCGATGAAACTGATTCCTTTTACATTCTTCAGAATCTTGATGGCCTGTACCAGACCGGAAGTCTGTGAGGCCGGCAGGTCGATTTGTGTCATATCTCCGGTAACGATCATTTTGGTGTTCATACCCATACGTGTAAGGAACATTTTGATCTGTTGGGGAGTGGTGTTTTGCGCTTCATCCAGAATAACGACAGCGTCGTTCAGTGTGCGGCCGCGCATGAAGGCGAGTGGAGCAATCTGGATGACATTCAGTTCCATGTATTCTTTCAGCTTGGCTGCCGGGATCATGTCTTCCAGGGCGTCGTAAAGAGGTTGCAGGTACGGATCGATTTTTTCTTTCATATCTCCCGGCAGGAAGCCGAGTTTTTCACCTGCTTCCACTGCAGGACGGCTGAGGATGATTTTTTTGATTTCCTTGTTTTTGAGAGCTCTTACAGCCAGTGCGATGGCGGTATAAGTCTTTCCTGAACCAGCCGGACCGATAGCGAAGATCATATCGTTCTTTTCAAACTCCTTGACGAGCTTCTGCTGGTTTTCACTTCTTGGCATGATGGGCTTGCCGGTTACGCTGAAAACGATGACATCGCCTGCATTTTCTACTCTCGGTTTCTTTCCTTTAATAATGTCCAGAAGGGTTTCTTCGTTCAGGGAATTGTATTTCACGCAATGTTTTTCCAGCGAGAGGACAGCTTCCTCAAAAGCGCATAACTCCTCTTCGTCTCCCATAACCTTGATGACATTTCCTCGTGCCACAATTCTCAGTTTGGGGAACAATGCCTTGATCATTTGCATGTTGGTGTTGTTTACACCATAAAAAACTACAGGATCTACGTCCTCCAGTACGATATGCTTTTCTATCATTCTGTTATTTCTGCTTCGTATAGGTTTTTAAATTCCCTGCAAATTTAATCATTCCTTTTGATAGAAAACAGGAAAGCGGAAAGAAAATTTGAAAAGACAGATAGGATGAAGATTATCAGAAAGATATATCCGGGGGTGAGAAAAAGGTATGAAAAAAAAGCTTCAAATGCTTGCACAGGTCGAAAACTCCGTTTATCTTTGCACCGCGTTTGAGAGAAAACGCTTCCACAAAGAAAGTATTGGAAGTTTGGGTGAGTGGCTGAAACCAGCAGTTTGCTAAACTGCCGTACGGGTAACCGTACCGGGGGTTCGAATCCCCCAGCTTCCGCATTACTTTTGTGAAACAGGGCGCTTTCGTCTAGTGGCCTAGGACGCGGCCCTCTCACGGCTGAAACACGGGTTCGATTCCCGGATGCGCTACTTATAAAAGGATGTTACTTGATGATAAGTGACATCCTTTTATATTTATGCCTCCTTTATAAATGTGGTATGCATGGGTGTTGTCTGTTTCTTCTGCAAGAATTCCGGACAAGTATTGTGTGTCTTGGAAAAACGTTCTATTTTAGAAGCCTTAATCATTGTTAGTTGAGGATGTGGCTTGGGCGAAAGTGAAAATAGTACGAGATGATGGAACGTGGGCCGATGCCCAAGCTCCTGTTATTGTTTCTGCTAGCCGAAGTACAGATATTCCGGCTTTCTATGCCGATTGGGTTTTCTATCTTAACGATCTTGAAAGAAAAACAAATTAATTGTTATATTCTGTATACGTTGAATGATTATGAAAAGGAATGTTTAGAAAAGGGGGTACCTTCTGTAGAAAAACGAATTGATACGTTTAAAAGGCTGGTCGATGAGTTGGGCTTTGGGCATGTTGTTTGGCGTTTTGATCCATTGATGTTGACTGATCAGATCGATGTTCCTTCATTAATGGAAAAGGTTGCTTCTATAGGGGAACGTTTGAAAGGGTATACTGAAAAACTAGTGTTTAGCTTTGCCGATATTTCTTCCTGCCAGAAGGTGAAAATGAATTTAGATAGAAATCATATCCTTTATCGCCAAATATTTACGCAGAAAAATCAACTCGTGTTTAGTCGTTGGAAATTCTTGTAAATCCAGTTATGATTTCCTATTTTTCTGCCTATGATTTTATTGATTCACCTATATGAATTAATTAATTCACAATTGTGAATTAATTGAATCACTATTGTGATTTGATTGAATCACATTAGTGAATTAATTAATTTGTAGCATAAAAATATTAGTTTGTGACGGGAAATATACGAATATATCCATAGGTAGTAATTACTGTTTAATTTGCTGGTGGTAGGAGAGGAGGAGAGATGCTATTTGTTACTGCGTAGACTTCGGAAATTTGTATGGAGAGGATGGTGTTATTTAGAGGAAGTCCTTAAATCACCACAAACTTTTGGTTTATAGGAATATATCGGAAAAGTGAAAGATGAAGTAGAAATAAAAAAAGAAAGACACGGAGATCATTGATAAATAAACTCCGTGTCTCGAAGACTACTATATTTAAAAGTATGTGTTAGGGTAACTTTGTGTTGGAAATATTTTCCAAGAACAAATCCATCATACGCTTGGCGGCGATGAACGGAGTGATTTCGTTTCCTAACACCTGTTGTTCTGTCTGGTTGAGCATGGAACTAACAGCCGGATTGTTGTAGAATGTATCTCGCAATGTATCGTTGATACTTTCGTACATCCAGTATTTGGCTTGTTCGCGTCTCTTATATTCGAAATAGCCGTTTTTCTTCGTGAAAGCCATGTACTCATCCACCATATCCCAAATCTCTTTGACTCCAATGTTATAATAACCGGAGTAGGTGAGTACTTTGGGCGACCAGCCTGATTCGGTAGGCGGGAAAAGATGCAATGCGTTACGGAACTGAGCCGCCGCCATTTGGGCTTTATCTACATTATCGCCATCGGCTTTGTTGATGATGATACCGTCTGCCATCTCCATGATACCACGTTTGATGCCTTGCAATTCATCACCTGTTCCAGCCAATTGGATCAAGAGGAAGAAATCAACCATCGAATGTACGGCTGTTTCGCTCTGACCAACGCCGACCGTCTCTACGAATACTGTATCGAAACCGGCAGCTTCGCATAAGATGATCGTTTCTCTTGTCTTGCGGGCAACACCACCCAAAGAACCTGCCGAAGGAGAAGGACGGATAAAAGCATCTTTTTCTCTTGACAAAGTTTCCATACGGGTCTTGTCTCCTAAGATACTACCTTTCGAACGCTCACTACTTGGGTCGATGGCCAGGACAGCCAGTTTATGACCTTTCTTGAGCAGGTGCATACCAAACGCATCAATAGAGGTACTTTTTCCGGCACCAGGCACACCGGTAATACCAATGCGCATAGACTTTCCGGCATACGGAAGACATTTCTCGATGATTTCCTGTGCGATTTGCTGGTGTTCGTGTTTGGCACTCTCTACCAATGTTACCGCTTGGCTTAAAATCGTGATGTTTCCTTTCAGGATACCTTCCACGTATTCAGCCGGTGTATATTGTTTACGTTGTACCCGTTTCCGGAGATAAGGATTTACTGTCGGTACATCTGTTACACCTTTATTTACTTTTAATCCTTTGTATAAATCGTCGTTTTCTGGGTGTTCCATGCTTGTATTATTTATTTATGGGCTGTTACTTTTAATAAGCGTACCGGTCCGTTCGGATCGTTACTGATGATGTTTACCAAAGCCTCCAAGCGGACTTTTACATCTTTCGGGCGAATAGAAACCTTGTAAGTTGTCGTTTCTCCCGGTTTGATCTCTTTTTTACCCCGACTGATCGAAATATGTTCGTTGTCGGAAGTAAAACTATAAATAACCAAATCCGATTTTCCGGTATTCGTGATATCCACCGTTCCTGTAATTTTACTGCTGAAGAACGGAATCTTGTTTTTCTTAGACGGTAATTTCCCGAAGTCCAACAACGTGCCGGATATATGAATAGCCGGACCTTTGGCTTTTTCCCGGGCAGACATCTTGCTGAAATCATCAATTACATTGGCTGCCAAGGCAACAGTCTCCGTAACTTCTTTCTCTCCGATGGCTTTGACAGTCAGAGGAATATGAACTAGCTGACGACCTTTCTGCTTGATCTTCCGTCCATCTACCAAGAAGGTAATTTCTCCTGTCTCGTTGGGCTTTAAGGAAGTCGGTTTCATATCAGCAATAATGAAGTCCGGCATTTTACCAAACTCAATCTGAAGGGAGGTTTTCCCTTCATTCTTGATACTGATCTTTTCCCCAAGACTTTCGTTTTGCCGCAGGTTGTTGAAGAGAACGTTCTTGGTATGCAGTTTTAAATTACCGATAGCATACGGATAAGTAAATTCGGGAGTTAATTCTTTCGGGATTACATTTCCTTTAATGGCTACATTATACCGGCTTTTTTCTGCATTACTATATAAGGTAATCGTTTTGTAAAAAGGTCCCGGTCTGCCATTCGGATTATAGGTCACCTTCAGTGTCCCGGTTTTCCCTGCAGCAATCGGTTCTTTGGTCCATTCAGGCCGTGTACAACCACAAGAAGCAGTGACACGTGTAATAACAAGAGGCTTGTCGCCCTGATTGGTGATAGTAAACACATGCGAAGTCAGCCCTTTCGCTTCCTCGATTGATCCGAAGTTGAACACTTGCTGGTCAACACTGATCTGAGGAGCCTTTTGAGCCATGCTGATTCCAATGCTTCCGCAAAGCAGGAAGATTGTACCGATAATCTGTTTTAGATTTAGTATCATTGCGACAACCTCGAATTATTATAAGTAAAATGAATAAGATCTTTCTTTATTTAACTTTCCCTTTGATGGTCAGGATAAAGCTTCCTTTCTTTCCATTGCTGTAGATAGAAATGGCTTTAGCAAAAACACCTGGTCTGCCAGCTGGATTGTATGTGATTTTGACATCACCGCTTTTCCCTGGAGCAATCGGATCTTTTGTCCATTCCGGAGTTGTACAACCACAAGAAGCAATGACACGCGTCAATACCAAAGGCGCATTACCTGTATTTTCAATGACAAATGTGTGCGCAACTTTACCATCAGCTTCTTTAATTTCTCCAAAATCATAAACCGTTTCCTTCGCTGAAATGACAGCTTGCTTTTGCTGGGCCGAAAGAGCACCTAATGAAAGTACAAGCGCTGTTAATAAGAAAATTATACGTTTCATCTCTCTTTGTTTTATTTGAATAATTAATTGACAAAGATAATGATTAAGCCGGAATGTATACCTATTTTTATCTCCATTTTAAGATTAATACAGATATCAACGTGAAATTTGTATAGGCGGAGAGAAATGAATAATGGAAAAACAGGGTCGAACAGAAAGAAAACAATACATAATGCAGCGAGATGATTTGGAAGAGAAGCTGAAAATGTGTATCTTTGCGCCGTTTTTTAGCGCCGGGTAAATCTTGGCGAAAGAGGAACTGAATCGATGTTTAATTAAAATCA
>ENA-OVFO01000788-OVFO01000788.1-human-gut-metagenome-genome-assembly--contig:-NODE-788-length-15873-cov-2.974712_pt1 | contig 15873 bp, 11 predicted proteins | sample MGYA00237761_ERZ505401 | MGnify/ENA primary metagenome ERZ505401 (study PRJEB26158, sample SAMN06016330) | human gut metagenome | biome: human gut; feature: ankylosing spondylitis patient; material...
CAACGCGGAAGCGAGCGCTTCCGGATCCTCCGTCAACTTGGAACCGTCTTCGTCGGCGTCGTATTCGCGTGTGCGGGAGATTGCCATCTGTATCAGCGACGCTGCGATCGGCGCCAGAATCGTGCTCAGCAGCACACCCAGCAATCCCAAGCCGCCGGACGCCGAATCGTCGCGGTCGTCACGCGAACGGCCGCCGCCGAAATACATGAGCGAGTAGCCGAGGTACGAGATGACGGTGGCCATGGCGGAGGCGATTGCGGACGTCAGAATGTCGTGGTTGTAGACGTGCATGAGTTCGTGTCCGAGCACGCCGCGAATCTCACGTTCGTTAAGCGTCTGTAGGATGCCTTGCGTGCAGCAGACCGCCGCGTGTCGTTCGTTGCGCCCCGTCGCGAACGCGTTGGGGCTCATGGTGGGGGCGATGTAGATGCGCGGCATCGGCTTGCCTGCCTTCGCCGATAGCTCGCGGACGATCTTGTATAGTACGGGGGCTTCCCGCTCGCTCACCTGTCGAGCGTGCATGCTGGCGATCGCCAGTTTGTCGGAAAACCAGTAGGAGACGAACGTGGAGCCCAGGCCGATGAGAATGTAGTAGCCGAGCGTGCTTTGACTGGCGCCGGTCGCCCACCAGATGAGCATGATGACGCCCCACATCAACGCGAACAAAAGCGTTGTTTTCAAGCCATTGCAATGGCCGTGCACCTGCAATTTGCCGTTCATGGCCACCAGCCTAGGAATTCAGGCTGGGATTTTGCTGTATACAAGCTGAAGGGTGGATTTGCAACATCTAGAAACATGCCACGCAACGACGCTACAGCATCGGCCATAGACCTATCTGCGGCACGGCGAGAGTCACCCCAACTTGAAACGTATTACCCCCGCATATCCCCCGAATGCACTGCGTCGAGCGTGCCGATCAGGCTGGTCAGCAAATCGTTGCGGCCGCACGCGTTCGTCAGCACCGCCAACACGTACGTGCCCGACTGCGACATCACCAGTCCGGCATCGTTCAGCGCGTACAAACCGCCTTCGCCGTTGATCCATCCGGCCTTCGTGTACACGGTGTCCGCATCGCCAAGGGCCGCGTGGATGCAGGAGTTCAGCGAATTCGTCATGTCTCCGGACAGCCATTGCAGCGATTCGGGCGTGATGTTCTGCACCCCCGCCGTTTGCCCGGCGAACAGGAAACCGTATCCGGCGGTCCACAGTTTGGCCATGTCGCGCGCGGAGGTGAACAGGTACCCGCCGCGATCACCCATTCTGGAAGCCGCGCCCGCCTGTTCGGCCCACGTGTTGAAGCAGTCGAGGCCATACGTTTTGTACAGCCAGTCGTAAGACGCGTTGTCGGAATTGCGCAGGACGGCGTCGACCTTCTGGTGGACGGTGGCGGACTGCGCGTCAGCGGATTGGGCCACGCTGTTCAGGTCGACGGTGCCCGTTGAGAACAGCGATATCAGGTATGGCGCCTCCGCCGACGAGGCCGAATAGATCTGTGCATCGGCGTTGTATGCGATCGTGCGGCCGGTCGTGATGTCGGCGAGCACGAATGATGCGGTATATCCGTCGGCTTCGAAAGTGGCGATTTGAGACTGCACGGCGGCCTGCGAATCGGCGCTTAGCGTGAAGCCCTGCGTTGTGATCGTGGCGCTGCCCTCGACTGCGGAAATGCCGTCCAGCGCGACCTGCGTCGGCGACGAGACGGCTTGTGTCTGCGATTGCGGCGCGCTGTTTTGCTTAAGCGCGCCCGACGTGGAGGACGTTTCCGAAGACGTTCCCGAGGACGCCGCTGCGTGGGCTTCCTCTTCGAGATGCACATCGACAAGACCCACGCCCATGGCGAAGCCGATCAGGCAGGCGATCAACAGGCCCACGACGGACACGGAACAGCAGTACAGTGCCTTGCGCTTGACGTGTTTTCCAAAGTTCATGCCGACTTCACAACCTTAGATTTCAATGCCCGCATCCGTTTGCGATGATATTGCGCACCGCGTTTCACTGGGGTCAGCCTAGCGCATGGACCCGAACTTCGGGGGTAATAGGTCAAAACGACCGCGTATATCCGATTCTGGAGAAACGGGCGGTTGCGCGATCGAAAACGCACGCTACGCGACCAGTCCGCCGAAAATCGACCACTAAAGCGGCAAAAACTAACGCCCTGCACGTCCGATTCAGAGGAATCGGACGTGCAGGGCGTTACTAGATTGCGTTAAAAGGCTTGGAGTTAGGGTGTCAGGAAGTCAGCACTCCCACCCTAATTCCAGCCGGCCCGATTCAGGCATGCGCCAGCGCGCGCATCTGCTCCGGGTCGATGACCTTCTTGTGCTCGCGGCCTTCCTTCGCGCCTTCGGCACGTTCGAACGCATCGACCTTCTTCCAGCCGGCGAAGTCGATCGGCTTGACACCGCGGGAAGCCAGCAGACGGTCGATGGATTCCGGATCGCGGTCAGCGGCCACGCGACCGCCTTCGGCGGCCTTGGACAGGTCCTCGAGCATGTTGGTGACGATGAGCAGCGCGTCGGACTTGGTGGATCCGATCAGGCCGACCGGACCACGCTTGGCCCAACCGGTGGCGTACAGACGCTCACACACCTGCGCGCCCTCGCCGGAGGCCTCCGTGGTGATGCGGCCGTCGCCGTTCGCGTTGGCCAGGTGCGCGCGACGCTCGTCGTACGCGATGCCCGGCGCGGTGGCCGGCTTGTAGCCAATTGCGTGATACACGGCCTGCACCGGGTACTCTTCGAATTCGCCGGTGCGAGTCATCTTGCCGTCCGCGGAAGTCGTCGTCTTCTCCACGCGAATCGCCTTGACCTTGCCGTCCTCGCCCAGCACTTCGACCGGAGCGGAATTGAAGTGGATGTAGTACTTGCGATCCGCCGGGTTGCCTTCGAAATCGGTGTCGCCGTCGTCTTCCATGTCCTCGGCCATCTCGCGGATGGTGAACAGCTCCTCGACCATCTGACGGGTCAGCTTGTCCTTGCCGGCCTCCTCGATAGTGTCGTCGTCCAGATCGAAGTCGTCTTCGTTGATGATCAGCTGCACGCCCGGCAGCTTCTCCATTTCACGCAGCTCCTGCACGGAGAACTTGGCCTGAGCCACGCCACGGCGGATGAACAGATGCAGAGTCTTGGCCTTGTTGGCCTTGATGCCTTCGTACACGTTGTCCGGAATGTCGGTTTTGGCCTTGAGATCGTCGGCGTTGCGCATGAGCTCGCGCGCCACGTCCATGGCCACGTTGCCGCCGCCGATCACAGCGACTTCCTCGGCATCGAGCGGCCATTCGCGGGCGCCGGTCGGGTAACCGTCGTACCATTCCACGAACTTGGCGGCACCGTACACGCCGTCCAAGTCGGCGCCCGGCAGGCCGAGCGGCTTGTCTTCGACGGCACCAGTAGCGAACAGCACCGCGTCGTAACGTTCCAGCAGCTCGTCAAGCGTCACGTCCTTGCCGAATTCCACGTCGCAGTACAGGTGGATGTCTGGGTTGTCGAGCGTCTTCTCGAGAGCGGATGCGATGAATTTGATGGAAGGGTGGTCGGGGGCCACGCCGTAGCGCACCAGGCCGAACGGCACCGGCAGCTTTTCGAACAGGTCGATGCGGGCCTTGGTGCCCAGTCCCAGCTCTTCGCCGAGCTTGCCCAGCTGGCGCAGGAAAATATCGGAAGAGTAGACGCCTGCGGGGCCGGCGCCGATTACAGCAATACGAAGTTCGTTGGTTTCGCTCATATGTTCCAGCCTAATATATTCCCTGCATTTCCAACAGGGGGCATACGGCACTTTCTTGCGATTCCCTTACTTGCCTCGCAACGCGCAGCCCGGCCCATGTGCCGGCGCAGGAGAACGTACAATCGCAGAAGATCACAATCGGTCCCTCACTAAAGAAGGTCCTTATCGTAAGAGGGTGGACATATGCGCATTCACATCACGTATACCGGCGGCACCATCGGTATGGTCGAGTCACCGAACGGTCTGGTTCCGGGCGCCGATATGCGCGGCTGGCTGCGCCGGCTGATTGAGGACGCGCATCTGGCCCCGAGCTTGTTCTCGTTCACCGAGCTGGACCCGCTGATCGATTCGTCGAACGCGACGCCCGACAATTGGCAGACGATGGCGGACGACCTGCGCGCGCACCGCGATGACGCCGATGCATTTGTGGTGTTGCACGGCACCGATACGATGAGCTATTCGAGTGCCGCGCTGTCTTACGCGCTGACCGGTTTCGGCAAGCCTGTGATTTTCACGGGGTCGCAGCATCCGCTCGGCAAAATCGAATCGGACGCCACCGCGAACGTCACGGGTGCGCTGAACGCCGCGATGAGCGGACGTTTTCATGGCGTCGGCCTGTTCTTCGGCCATCATCTGTTCGCCGGCAACCGTGTGAGCAAATCGTCAAGCTGGGCGTTCGAAGGGTTTTCGGCGCCGTCCACCGGCCCGCTGGCACGTACCGGCACGCCGTGGCATTGGTATGCGGGCGATTCGGCCGGCTCCGGTTGCGGTTGGACGTCGCCGCTGCCCTACTCCCGTCACGATGTGGCCGTGATCGACATGGCTCCCGGCATTTCCGCCGCGCGATTGGCCGCGATGCTCGACCCTCGTCCGGAAGCGGTGCTGTTGCGCGCGTACGGCGTTGGCAATGTGCCGAGCGACGAGCCAGGACTGACCGACGTGATCGCCGACGTGCTGCATGACGGCGTGCCTGTCGTCATCGCATCGCAATGCCAGCAGGCGGAAGTGCTGCTCGGCCATTACGAGACGGGCGACGCGATCGCCCGCGCCGGCGCGATCGGATCGGGCGACATGACGCTGGAAGCCGCATACGCGAAGATCATGTTCCTGCTGTCGCAGGGCGTGGACGCGGCCGATTTCGGCACGTGGATGCGCCGGAACATCGCTGGCGAAATCTCGCCCAGCTCGATGTAGCACGGCGCAACGCGGTTCAGCCTCCGCACGGCTCGTCGCCGCAACCGGCGCTACTCGCGGTCGAGCAGGGCGGTGAGCGCCCACAGGATGCTGACCACGTCGATCGCTTCCTGCATGAACGCGCCGACGACCACCGGAATGAGGTTGAACGCGGCCGCGACCATGCCGATAATCGCCAATCCAAGGCCGACCAGCACCGCCTGCAGCATCACTTTCTTCGTGCGGCGGGCGATGGCAATGGCGCGCGGCACGGAGGCGATGTCGTCGTTCATGATGACCACCTGCGCCGATTCGGACGCGGCGGTGGACGTGCCGTCGGTCATGGCCATGCCGATGTCCGCAACCGCCAGCACGGGGGCGTCGTTCACGCCGTCGCCCACCATGACCACCTTGCTCCCCTCCGCCTGTCGGGTCATGGATTCGCCGACCACGCGCTGTACGACCTTGTCCCACGCCGGCTGGTTTTGGTGCGCGTCTTCCGTGGCGTTCTTGACGGCCGCGACCTTGCCTTCGGGGAAGAGTTCGGATTGCACGTCGTCGATGCCGACCTCGCCCGCGATGATGCGTGCGGAAGCCTCCTTGTCGCCGGTGAGCATGGACAGTTTCTTCACGCCGAGCCGGTGCAGTTTTTCAAGGGACGATTTCGCGTTTTCGCGAGGCACGTCACGCAGCACGATGCGTGCGGCGAGCTTGCCGTCGATCGCCACGTACGCGGCCATTTCGTCCGGTTCGAGAGGTGCGAACAGCGAATTCACCTCCGGCTTCTTGGAAGCGCCGGCAGCGGTACCGGTCGCCGAATCGCCAACCGCGCTATCGGCCACAGCACCAGCCGCAGTACCGGCCGCCACCCCTGCGCCCAGCACATGCGTGAAGCCGGCCTCGTCGGCCGTCACGTACGCGAAACGACCCACGCGCACGGCATGCCCGTTCACCTCGCCGGACACACCCTTGCCCGACTGTTCCTCGATGTTCTTCACCACGGGGTAATCGCGTCCATGCCCCGGCAGATCGCGTTCGGCGCACAGCCGCTGCCCGTTCTCATAGCGCGCGTACAGTTCCTGCATGGCCTTCTGCCCGGCCGCCGCGATGCCTTTCGACAGAATGTGTACGGAATAGCCTTCCACCACGCCGGCCATCATCAGAATGTGGCTCTCGTTGTACGGCGAGCTGTTCTCGAACGGCCGCTCAACGCGCACGACCTGCGGCTGCTTGACGGTAAGCGTGCCGGTTTTGTCGAAGAAGATATGCGATACGCGGCCCAGGTTTTCCAGCACATCCTGCGCTTTGATAAGAATGCCCGCTTTGGCGAGGCGACCGGTGCCGGCCACATACGCGACGGGAGCGGCGATCAGCAGCGGGCAGGGCGTGGCCAAAACCAGCACCTGCGCGAATCGCAATGGCGTGCCTGCGACGGCCCACGCGATGCCGGCGATCGCCAGCGAAAGAATGGTGAACGGCACCGCCAGCACATCGGCGGTTTTGACGACGGTCGGGCGCGATTCCTGCGCCGAAGACACCAGTTCGAGGATCTTCTGATACTGCGAATCCTGCGCCAATTGCGTGGCACGCATCGTCAGCGCGGTCGATCCGTTGACCGCACCCGACAGCACGCGCGCGCCCGCATACACTTCGCGCGGCACCGGCTCGCCGTTGATATTGCTCAGATCCAACGTGGCGACGCCCGACAGCAGTTCGCCGTCGACCGGCACCGTTTCGCCCGGCAGCACGAGGATCACGTCGCCAAGCTTGACCTGGTCGACCGGAACGGTTTCGAAATGCTCGCCGGCCGCGTCGTAAGGCTTGGTTTGGGTGGTGGACTTATTCGTTTCCGCAGCGTTAGGCACATCCACACTGGCGACCTTGCGAAAGCCGTCCGCCGTCATGTCGCCCTCAGCATCACCGGCAGTACCGTCGGCCCCGGCAGCCGCCGCACGTGCACCCACGCCCGGCAACGTCACCACGTGCGCGGTCCGCGGCGCCGCATCAACCAGCGCCGTCAGGTTGCCTTCCGCCTTCGACTGTGCGAATTCCTCAATCGCCTCGCCGGAGGAAATCATCAGCACCACGGCCCACGCAGCCCAGTATTCCTGCACCGCCACCGTCGACGCGATCGCAATAACCGCAAGCAAATCCACACCGACGTGACCGTGCCGCAAATCGTCAATCATGCCGATCACAGTCACCACAATCGTGTACACGACCAGCGCGATCACGATCCACTGCCCGACACCCGGATTGAACGGTCCGAAAGTCAGCGAGACGCCCGCAGCCTCCCACGGACGCCACGAACCCAGCAATGCCAACGGAATCGCGGCAATGATGGCGATCGGCAGCAGCGGAACTTCTTTGCAAATGGAAATGATTCTACGCATGAGAATCTCCTTACGCTCGGTTCGGACGCCTTGTTAACCCATCGGCGCCCCGCCTGCGCGGACCATCGATACACGGCGTAAAAAGATATTTCCAGCATAACAGAGCATTGCGATTGCCGCGGCCGTTTGCGTGTGCTTCCGTTCGTCGCGCGCGTTCCGCGCATACGAAAAGGGCCGTGCGATTGCTCGCACAGCCCTTGTTTTCCGCCGTTTTTCGGCTTGTTCAGCGTTTTCCGCGATTACGCGGATTGCGGTTGCGACTTCGCCGTCAGCCTATCGGGTGGCAGCCACCCGTATCGCTGTCGGCATGAACGCCGCACACCGTACGTTGCCGTACGATGCCGCGCATCCGGCTTTACCACAGACCGAACGGATCGAACAGGCCACCGCCGTCGCCGTTGTTGCCGTTACCGCCATTCTGGCCGTTCTGGCTGCCGCCATTCTGGCCGTTGCCGTTATCGTCGTTGCCGTTGTTCTGCTGACGCTGTTCCTGCTTGTTGGAGGAGTTCGTCTTGGTCTCTTCCTGGTCGAGCGTCACTTCGAGATCCATGGTGTTGCCGCCGCGCACAACGGTCAGCTTCACCTTGTCTCCCATGGCGGAGGCGCGCACGTAACCGAGCAGCGAGTAGTTGTTGTTCACTGCCTTTCCGTTGAACGCCACGATGGAGTCGCCGGCCTTCACGCCGGCCTTGGACGCCGGGCCACCGTCGGTCACGGCCTGCACCTGGGCGCAGCCGCGGGTCACACCGTCCGCTTCCACCGAGGAGCTCTTGATGGTGATGCCAAGCACCACATGCTTCACGGAACCGTTGTCGATGATCTCGTTGGTCACGCGCTTGACGAGGTTCGACGGAATGGCGAAGCCGATGCCGATGGAACCTGCCGTGCCGGACGAGCTTGCGGTGGAGGCGATGGACGAGTTGATGCCGATCACCTGGCCGGCCGCATTAAAGGTCGGGCCGCCGGAGTTGCCCGGGTTGATGGCCGCGTCGATCTGTACGGCGTTGGTGACGATGGCGTTGTTGTCGTCATCGGTCACGGTCACCGGGCGGTTGAGCGCGGACACGATGCCGGTGGTGGCGGTGTCGTCGTAGCCGAGCGGATTGCCGATCGCCATGACGGCCTCGCCGACGGCGAGATTGTCGGAATCGGCGAATTCCGCGACTTTCAGATCGCTCGGCGGATTGTCGAGCTTGATCACGGTTATACCTCTTCTAGTGTCGGTGCCGACCACCTTCGCGGAATAGACGGCGCCGCTGGCGAGCGTCACCTGAATCTGCTGCGCGCCGGAAATCACGTGGTTATTGGTGGCGATATAGCCCTTGTCGCTGATCACCACGCCGGAGCCCTTGGCTTCGCCGTCGCTGGTCGCCACGTCGATGGCCACCACGGAATCGGACACTTCCTTGGCCACCGCGGTCCAATCGACCGCCGTACCGGACTTCGCCTTGGCGGAACCGGAACCGGACGTGTTGGACTTGACGTCGGACAGCGAGCTGGAGGTCGGCACATGCACCCAACCGTTGGTGATCGCGGTGAAGCCGACGCCGAGGCACAGCGCGCCGGACACCAGTGCGGCCACAACGGCGGTGACCACATGGCTGGTCATGCCGGACTTCTGCTTGGTGACGACCGGCGTCTGGTTCGGCTGGTTCGGGAAGCCCTGCCCCGGAGCGCCGAACGGATTGCGGTTGCCCGGTCCCGCAGGGGGCATGTTCGCGCCGGACTGCGGATCTGCAGCATTTTTCTGCTGCGCGCCGTTCTGCGCGGACGAGCCGCCAAACGGATTGCCGAACGGATTGCCATTGTTCCGCTGATTGCCGGTCGTATACGGGTTGCCGAAAGCGCCGAAGAACGACGGACGGTTGTCCTGCGGCTGGCCCTGCTGCTGCGCGCCGTACTGCGGTTGCTGGACGGTCTGGCCGCTGGCATCACCAGCCGGCGGCGTCGGCACCGGACCGTACGCGCCGTATTCGGGCGCCGGACGGTACTGTTCGGTCGGCGCATCCTGCGTCGCGTTGTTGATCACCGTGCGTTCACCGGCAGCGGAAGCATAATCCGGCGTATCGTCAGCGGTATTGCCTGCCGTGCCATCCGCCGCGTCCACGGTAGGAAGGGCGGTGGTGGGCTGCTCGCCCGCGTTCGGCACTGCAATCGGTTCGGTAACGGAAGTCTGTGCTTCGTCGGCGACGTTCTCGCTCGGCGTCTGCGGCGCGGTCTGCTGCGTGCCATCCTGCGGCTGGGCGATGTTCTGATCGCTATTATCTTCAGCCATTGTTGCTCCTTATTCGTCTCGCGGCATTCAACATGGTCAGCAATCGTGCCGCTCGAACTGCTATCTAAGAGTAAAGATACCTGCTCTGGAAGTTTCCTGAATGTTTGTTGAAAGTAGCAATCGAATCGCTTGGCAGTTTGCTCCATACGATGCCACCGTCGACCGCCGATGGCGCCACCGCGGCAATCGGCGCTATCGCATACAGTTGAGAGCATGACAAGCTTGAACGAACCACAGACCGGCGCGGTGGCGCACGAGACCTCAGCGGCCAACGCGGCAGCCGGCGCAACGCACGACGCAGCAGGCAACACGACCAGCGCGGCATCGACCGAAAACCTTATTGAGCATCCCCGCGGCGCGGAACCCGGCAAGCCCGGCCGCCGCGACGCGTTCTACTTCGAGCAGAAAACCCGCCTGCCAGATGCGGCCGATGGCAAGGGCCGCGGCGGCGCGCGATACGGACGCACCGGCATCATCCACACCCCCCACGGCGACATCCACACCCCGGCGTTCGTGCCGGTGGCCACGCAGGCCGCGATGAAGGCCGTGCTGCCCGAAACCATGAAGGATCTTGGCGCGCAATGCCTGCTGTCCAACGCGTTCCACCTGTATGAACGACCCGGCGAGCAAGTGCTCGACGAAGCCGGCGGCCTTGCCAAATTCATGAACTGGAACGGTCCGACCTTCACCGATTCCGGCGGTTTCCAAGTGCTTTCGCTCGGCGCAGGCTTCAAGAAAACCCTCGCCATGGACGTGACCGGCATGAAATCAGACGACGTGATCGCCGAAGGCAAGGAGCGTCTCGCGTTCGTGGACGAGGACGGTGTGACGTTCAAGTCGCCGCTCAACGGCTCGCTGCACCGGTTCTCCGCCGAAATCTCCATGGGCATCCAGCACAAGATCGGCGCCGACATCATGTTCGCTTTCGACGAGCTGACCACGCTGATGAACACCCGCGGCTACCAGGAACGTTCCGTGGAACGCACCTACCGCTGGGCGCAACGTTGCGTGGCCGAGCACAAGAGGCTCACCGAGGAACGTCTCGGCAAGCCGTATCAGGCGCTCTACGGCGTAGTGCAGGGCGCGAATTACGAGGATCTGCGCAGGCATGCCGCCGAACAGATCGCTTCGCTCGATTTCGACGGCGTCGGCATCGGCGGCGCGATCGAGAAGCGCATCATCGGCGACACCTGCGCCTGGATCTGTGACGCGATGCCGGAAAGCCGTCCGCGCCATGTGCTCGGCATCGCCGCGGTGGACGACATCTTCGCCTGCGTGGAGAACGGCGGCGACACCTTCGACTGCGTGGCCCCCGCGCGTTGCGGCCGCAATGGTGCGATCTTCACGCGCCACGGCCGCTACAACATCAAGCGCGCGCAGTTCAAGCACGATTTCGGTCCGCTTGAGGAGGACTGCGACTGCTACACCTGCACGCACTATTCGCGCGCATACGTGGACCACGCGCTGCGCGCCCGCGAATTCAACGGTTTCACGCTGGCGACGATCCACAACGAGCACTTCTTCGTGAAGCTGCTCGACGATATCCGAGCATCGATCGACGGCGGCTATTTCAACGAATTCCGCGACGAGACACTCGCCAAGTTCTACGAGAACGGTTCGAAGGGCTGAGTGTGAACCAACGCGACGCCGCCACTGATTCATCAGACGTTCCTTCCAGCTCGTACCCATAAACCTGCGTCAGATGGAACGCGACGGTCTGGTACACCGAGAGGTGTTCCCGGAAGTGCCGCCGCGCGTGGAGTATTCGCTGACGGAGACCGGACAGACGCTGCAGCCGGTCATCGAGGCGATGAAAAACTGGGGTACCCAGTACAAGGCCGCACACGCCGCCTAGCCCGGCTTGGGGCGTATCCCTTTCGTCAATCGCGACACGCCGATTTGTGCCACAGACAGTAAAGGTGTAAATTAGTCGATTGTCTGCGAGCGTGGCGGAATGGTAGACGCGCTGTCTTCAGGTGGCAGTGAGTGTATGCTCGTGGGGGTTCAACTCCCCCCGCTCGCACGGGCCGAAAAGGGCTGGAATCCAACGATTCCAGCCCTTTTGCTTTATCCAAAACGTATGAAATGTGACAAAAAAGTACTAAAAATGCGCCGAAAGCCCAGCTATCTCAGCAGAAACAGACAAACGGACATCCAAACCCAAAACCAGCACCACAAATGTCCGATTCTCCAGAAAACACAATCCGAATAACCAATTCGGCAGAATCGAACACATAGCCACCCAAAACCACACTTCACGTGACCGGTTGGAAAAACAGATACGTAACGCATTGCAGACCAATCCCATGCGTCCGATTCTGAAGAAAAACGAAATTCGCCGTACGACTTTTCCGCGCACGCAATCGCAAGCATTTCCCGGTATTTCACTGTGAGCATAATCGCGGAATGAGCAGGACACGGAAGAGTTGGGTGAAGTGAAAGGTCAAGGTCAGGAGCCCGGGAGGGTTCCGGATGCGGCAACGAACCCGGTCGCCGGTCTCGCTGGATGGTGACGCCGCAGCGATAATCGCACGGCCGGCTGCCAAGCCGCATTACTCCGCGCACAGAACGCGCATTTGCTTAAGGAGTACCGATTATGGCAATGTTTCCGGCTTTGATGAATGACACGATGTTCTCCGATCTGTTCGACGATCCGTTCTTCGAGGGTTGGCGCAACATGGACCGCGCAGCCGCATGCGATCCGAACATGTCCGCAGGCATGATGAGCACCGATGTGCGTGAGACCGACAAGGGCTACATGGTCGACATCGATATGCCTGGCTTCGAGAAGGACGACATTTCGCTGGACCTGCAGAACGGCTATCTGACCGTTTCCGCGCATCGCAACAGCTCGCACGAGGACAAGGACGACAACGGCCGCTGGCTGCGCCGCGAACGCTACGCCGGCTCTTGCTCTCGTAGCTTCTACGTTGGCGAGGACGTGAAGGATTCCGACATTCACGCCAGCTACAAGGACGGCACCCTGTGCCTGGAAATGCCGAAGCCCGAAGCGCAGCAGCAGGTTGAGACCAAGCATCAGATTGCGATTGAAGGCTGATTTCCAACTGCCGTACGTCATATTCGCACGTCGTAAGTCACGGTAATCGCTAAGCAAAGCGAAGCCGGACGCCCGTAAGTGGGTGTCCGGCTTTTTTGTTTGTCCGCACGCCGCCGCCCGAAAAGCAACGCCCGTCACGGCACTTAACGCACCAAAAACACCATGATGAGAATCATCACGAATCCAACCAAATCGGTCGGTTCGAATACCGCATCCATCCATGCCACCGCGGAAATCGTGGCCATCACCGGTTCGCTGGTGCCGAGCATGGTGGCACGCATCGAACCGACGCGCACCACGCCGGCCATGTACAGCCAGAACGCGCCGAATGTGCCGCCGATCACGGTGAACGCCATCAGCCCCACACCCAGCCAATCCAACTGCGGCGCCGTAGCCCACGGCCGCACGAACGGCAGCAGCACAAGCCCGGAAATCAGAAATGCGATGCCGTTGACGGTGAAGTTGCCCCAACGTTCGATGAGCTTGACCGGAAGAAACACCATGGCCGCCGTGGACGCCGCGTTGATAGCGCCCCAAATCAGGCCGACCAACGGCAGTTTCAGCGTGGTGAAGTCGCCGCCGGTCGCAATCAGCACGGTTCCCGCGAAGGCGAGCGCCACGCCGATGCCTTCCCGTACGCCGGGCAGTCGCCGCCCGCGCAGGCATACGACCCCCAAGACGAACAGCAGGTTCAGGCTTTGCAGCACGGTCGCGGTGCCGGAGTTGGTCCAGTTGATCGATTCGAGGTAGGCGACCTGCACCAGCAGCACGCATATGATGGCGGTGGCCAGCAGCCGCGGATATGATTTGCGATCGCGTAGCGCGCCGGTAAGCAGTTTCGGCGTCATGATGGCCGAGCAGGTGAGGAAAAGCACGCCGGCTGCCAGTTCGCGCACGCATGCGATCCACAGCGGCGAGGCGTGGTACGTGCCCATGAGGATTTTGGAGACGGTGGCGTTGACGCCCCACAGCACGCCGCCGCACAGGGTCATCGCAATGCCGATAATCAGGTCTTTCGGCGTGCGTTCGAACGTTTTTTCCGCCACTGCGGCTCCTTCCCCTTCACTGTTCGCTCATCGCACACCGTACACGCCGCATGTGTCTTGCAGTGGCAGCCGCTCACAGACTGTCCGCGGGCGCGCTGAGGAAGTCGAGAATCTTGTTCACATACGGTCCGACCACCGTGTTCGGCATGGAGAAGATCTCGTGCAACGACTTGCCGTACCGTATTTTTTCGATTGATCCGCCGCCTTCGCGCACGCGTTCCACGAAATCGTCCTGCGGACCGTTCAGGACCCAGACGTCACGGCCCGCTTGGAACAGCAGCGTCGGAGTTTCGATCGCACCGCACATGTCCGGTTTGAGTACGGCTCGAGACAATGCCATCGCCTGATGCGCCCATTCGAAGGTGGCCGCGTTGGTCTGGCATGCCACGTCGTCGACGCGCTGCTTGTGGAACCAGCGAACGCGCGCCTCGGACGCGCCCTTATGCTCGTCGAGATCGAGTTCGGGGGAAAAATCGGTGTGACCGAATACGCGCGCTTTGCCGAATCCCAAGCCGCACAACGCGCCTGTAGCGATGCGTGCGATCCATGTCGGCATACCGACGACGGGGGCGATCATGGGCGCGGACAGCACAGCCTTGTCGAACAGGGCCGGATAGCGTTCCAGCACGGCCGCGCCGATGCCGCCGCCCATCGAATGGCAGTACAGGTTCAGTGGCTCGCCGCACGCGTATTCGCGGCCCACAGTGTCGGCGAAGGCTGCGAAATCGGCCACGTACCGACGCCAATCGTCGATCCACACCAGGCTGGGATTGCTCACGTCGTGTGCGGAATGACCGTGCCCGCGGTGTTCGAGGATGCATACGGAATAGCCGGCCAGCAGGAAATACCATGCCATCTCGCTGTATTTTCGCGCGAATTCGGTGAATCCGTGCGAAATGACGATCGCACCGCGGAACACGCCCGAAGCGCCGTCCTCACGCAGCGCATCGAATTTGGCCGCGTCGTAACAGCAATAGTGCAACCGGCCGGGTTCGTCCAGCTTGGGCAACGCGTCGCCGTTCCAATCGACGGTGGCCGACTCCATCCAGCCTTCCGTCATGCAGGCGTCCAGCGCGGGCAGCACCTTGCTTTCCATTTCGGCGTCGTAATTCACCTCGTCGAGCAGCCTAAGAGTCATGCTTTCATCATACGAATCCCACATGAACAGCCTTCAGAGCCCCACGCTTCGGCTCCACGGATCGAACGCGCCTCCTCACTCGTGGACACGCTCCCCCGTACAATGTCGGTATGAAAATCATGTCATTGTGTGTGGCATTCGTCATGCTCTGCACCATGCAGCCAGCCGGAACGATGACCCCTTCCAACGGGAAGGCTGCCATCTTCGCCGACGCGGCGAGAGGAACCGCATCCGCCATCATCGAATGCCCGCCGCCGCTTTACTGGCTGTGTGGAAAGTGAGCCATGCGATGAATCCCACGAAATCCGCAGCTCCCATACCAAAAATCCACCGTGTAGCGCTGGTCGACAACGATCCTCGCGCGTTGGAATCGCTGAGCCTTCTCATCGAAGCGAAGGTCCCCACGGCCTACGTGGTGTGGACGGCCACTTCCGGCGACGAAGCGATCGAACGTTGCCAGAGGAACGACGACAATCTCAACCTGCTTGTATTGGACATGTCCATGGAGGGCTTGCAGGGGCCGGCCATCTGCCATCGGATCCGTCTCATGGACAGGCATCTGCCGATTCTGGGCATCACCAGCTTCTCCATCAACAGCTACCGTAGCAGGCTGATGGAAGCCGGAGCGCAGGGACTGATCGGCAAAGAGGATTCCGATCAGCTGGCGAAGGCCATCGAGCGGCTCTGTGGAGGCAACGTTATGGAGGGATTCGAACCTCCCGCCCTGGCCAACGTGCGCATCAGACGCGAGGAGGAGACCTCACCGCGGCTCACCGTGCGCGAGGAGCAAATCATCTCCCTGTGCGCCGACGGCATGCTGGACAGGGAGATCGCCGAACGACTGGACATCTCCGAAAGCACCGTGCGCAAGCATATGCAGGGCATTCTCAAGAAGCTGAACTGCAAGACGGCACGCCAGGCAGTGGCATTGTGGGTGAGATCGCATGCACGCTGAACCCACAAAACCCAGACCCGTAAGCGCCTTCCGCTCCTGGCACAACCATATGCGTGCCGACCATCCGAAACTCTGGCATCCGATCCGCATAACCATCGTGGTCATCACCGTA
>ENA-OVFO01000789-OVFO01000789.1-human-gut-metagenome-genome-assembly--contig:-NODE-789-length-15871-cov-3.895738_pt1 | contig 15871 bp, 9 predicted proteins | sample MGYA00237761_ERZ505401 | MGnify/ENA primary metagenome ERZ505401 (study PRJEB26158, sample SAMN06016330) | human gut metagenome | biome: human gut; feature: ankylosing spondylitis patient; material...
GGAATAATGGACAAAAAATGCTTGCGTGGACTACGTATATAGAATTGTCTGCCCGTAATGGGCGGATTGTATCATATCGTATAAGCGCGGGCTATTGTTCTATTATTGTGACGTGGGCGAATTTCCAGATGCCTTAGAATAAATAATAGACAACTAGCCCGCGTTTTTTTATGCTTGTTCATAATCAATCGCGGGGATTATAGAGTCTCTTCGTGAAATTAGTTGTTTGAAAAAAGTCTATTAATCTATTTATTAACAATTAATTTTATTATTATGAACAAAAAGTTTTCTACTTTAATGGCTAGCTTATTGCTGGCTGGTGGGTTCGTAACAAATGTTTCTGCAGAAGTGTTTGATGCGGCCAAGGATTATGGAGACCAATACTACCGTGTTGTGGTAGATTCTCGTGGAAGTATTCAAGGTGATTCTCAATGGTTGGATGTTGATGGAACTAAAGCAGAACCTAAACAAAGATTTTCTTTAGAGGAAAACAAGTCTACAATGTGGACTGTGAAAAAAATAACTAACACAGTAAATGGACAGACGACAGTAATCGGTTACCAATTGATTAGTGCTTTGACAAATAAGCCTCTTTCTGTAACGGTTAAAGAAGGAGATAAAGATGTCGTTTATAATGTATTTGGGGCAGATTATAACTCATTGTATTTTGTGAATGCGGATGGATCTGTAGCAGGTAAGTACTATATAGGTAAGGATGATGAATTGTCTTTAAATTCTCAGACTGAAGGCTATTGGGTTTATGACTTGGTTAAAATCGACCCAACTGTTTTAAGTAAAGAAGAATTAGAAGCTCAAAACGGTGACAGTTTCTCTATCCAAATCGGTTATCAGGAAGATAAGAACCAAGATCGTGTGGATGAATATTATGTGTACAATCCGTTTGAAGGTGGAAACGCATTTGATGGTGATTTATATGTTGGTAAAGGAAATGAAACTGACGGTTTTGAACTGTATAAAGATGCTAAACTTACACAGCGTATTGTCTTGAAAACCACAAAATGGGACAAGACTTCAAGCGAATTGTGTGAAGGATACCGGTTCTATGTTTTGAATAAGAAGGATTATGATACGGCAAATAGCGATAGAACGAAGAATATTGTTGCAGACAAATTCCTTATTTCTGTTCCGGCTACAGTGGCAGGTGAACCTATTGAAGTTGTGGCTGTTGATGATAATACGGTAAAGCATGAACTTGTAGTTTCTGTTGTACGTGATGCTGCCGGTAATGATATTAACCGTTTGACTGTGGCAAAAGATGTTGATCCCAATACTGCAGAATATACAAAAGCATTTGATGGACATAATACATATGTGAAGTTTGGAAAGGGAAACTTGATCAACTATTCAGTTTTCTACGGTAAATTGTGGAATATCACGAAAGACGGTGAAGTAGCTTCTCCTGCTTGTGATAACAAGGAATCTTTCGTGCCTGCTGCTCAGGTGGCTTTGGATTATCCGGAAGGTCAGTGGTTGTATTTCGATCCGGACGGTTTGGGCTATGAACAAGGTTATTTCCAAAATCGTGAATCAGGTAAGAAGATCACATTGGCAGGTCTTCGTAGTGTAGAAGACAAGGAAAATACTTATACTGATGGTGAAAGCACTTATACTATCACTCCAGTAGGTGATCCAAGCGACAAGGCTACTGTAGGTTACTTGAATGGCTATACAGAAGACCAGTTGAAACAAAAGGCTTTCTTTATCGGTACTCCGCTTGCTTATGGTGATACTCTTTACTTGACTAAGGCTGCCAATGGTAAGTTGGAATTCTCTAAAGATAAGAATGTGGCTGTTGAATTCCGTTTCACAATGGCTGATTTCGATAATGATGAGAATAAGTCATTCAAGACAGCTCAGACAAGGACTGCTTATACAATTTGGGATAATCAAGCAGCGGGTACAACTAAAACTGCAACAGACATAGTTAGCTTCCGCAGTTACACACTTGCAGAAGCCGTATCTGGTGAAAACTTGTATTTTGATACTACAAACAAACGTTTTGCATTAGGCGATAAGAAAGGTTTCAATCCGATCGTTATTAAGAATAAGGGTGTAGATGTTTACAACTTGTTGTTTAATGTGAAAACAAATTATAATGATAAAGCAAAGAATTACCTTACAAATCAGGGTGATACAAAATCATTCTGTGGCGCTCAGAAATTATATGGAGCACACAATGCAAATGAATTGGTACAGTCTCAGGGTGCTTATGCTTTTGCTCAGAATGACATCTTTGTAGTAGTTGACGCAGATGCTCAACTGTATCGTGGTGACTTCTCAAACGAAGGTACATTAGATACAATCAAGATCTTCCGTAACGATGATCCGAGCTATGTATTGTATGAAAAGGGTACATTGTTGGCAAATGCCAAGGGAGAAGCTATCGAAGGTTTCTTAGGCATGGAAAATGTTAACGATCCTAAATATAAGAATATGCACGCTGCCATGTTGGCTGATACGGCAATTCACGCTAATACATTCCGTCCACAGTACATGTTGGCTGTTGATGCTGAAATCGTAGCTGATGGTTGGACTTGCCCGTTGAATCCGGAACACAATACTACAGAATGGCGTGAAGAACACGGCGGTCATTGTGCTGATGCAGTTAAGGACAGACCGTACATCCAAGGTCGTTATTTGGTGAACTTGGTTGACTCTGCTGAAGCTTGTGTTAACCCATTGAAGAACAAGTTTACTTATGAAATGTATGCTTCTAATGAACCGTATTATCGTTTAGGTTTCGTTCAGGCTAAACATATTGGTGATTCTTTGATCATTGCTTCTACAAACGATACAATCAACTTGAAAGATAATCCATACGACAAGGCTTGTACATTCGCATTCAAATATGTTGATGCAGAACGCGATGCATTCACTATTGAAACATTGTATAATACAACTCCGGACGCAGATGGCGATTTGGATCACTCTACAGATATTCGTGGTTACATCAAGTATCATAATGGTGTTCCTGTTGTAACTCCGAAGTCTTCTGAAGCTTGGGTATTCGACTTGGAGGTATTGACAGGTGAAGAAAATGCTCCGACTGCTAACGAAAACATCACTGCTGGCAACGTAGTAGTAGCAGGTGTTAACGGTGCTGTAGTTGTTAAGGGTGCTGAAGGCAAGAACGTTATCGTAAGCACAATCTTAGGTAAGGTAGTAGCTAACGAAGTAGTTTCTTCAGACAACGCAACAATCGCTGCTCCTCAAGGTGTAGTAGTTGTATCAGTTGATGGCGAAAGCTTCAAGGTAGTAGTAAAATAATTGACAATTGATAATTGACAATTATAAAATCAGTAGAGACGTGGTGTGCCGCGTCTGGGTTTCGGACCCGTGGCCGTGCCACGTCTCTACTAAGAATTACACGAATATATTACAATTACACGCACATGAATTCGGATATGGTTCTTGTAACGAGTAACCCGTGAGGGCGAAAGCGTGTTTTCCCAAAATTTATTCAGAATCCGTGAGGATGAAGAATACGTGTAAAAAGATTAAAGGTCTCTCTACTTCGGTAGAGGGACTTTTTTTGTTGTTGCGGAGTCGCGTCGAGGCAAAAACGATCTTTTTTGGGCTGTTGCGACCTCGCTTTGACATAAAAACATGCGTTTATTAACAAATGCGGCCCCGCTTTGGCCAAAAACATACGTTTCTTAACAGGTGCGACCTCGCTTCAGCCTAAAAACATACGAATATTAACAGACGCGACTGTCGGCGGCCTAAAAACACATGTTTGTTAACAAATGCGACCCCGCTTCGGTATAAAAACGTACGTTGTTGAGCTGCTGCGGCCTCGCCATTACCTTGCAACGATCGTTTTCGGTTGGATGCGAGCGTCGGAAGGCTAGTTGGCAACCTGCATTCGATGGCAATGAACAGGCAGAACTTGTGTTTTTATGAAGAATCTGCTGAAGATTTTAATAAAAACAAGGTGGAGTAAAAAATAATCCGGTTGAAATGGATATTTTATAGATTTTATTCCTATTTTTGCGACATATCAGCTTTTGTTAACAGCTCAAGTGTGAGTGAAAGTTGCGTGAATAGGGGATTAAGCAAAGACTTGATCCGTTTTATGACAAAGATTGTATAGACATATATTACACAAGTAAGACTATTAACTTAAAAATTATATTTTATGAAACAACGATTACTTTTAGCATTACTGATGCTCTTCTCATCAGTAGGGTTTATGAAGGCACAGACGAAAACGATTGATATCGCTGTACCAAAAGGGAATGAAACAGTTACTGTTACGTTGACCTCGGATAAGTCTTCTTTTAATAAAGATGATTATCCTACTTATGTTCCCAATGATGCGGTCACTCATAAGTTTGGAACGAAATCTGTTATTTATACGATTAAGCAGAATAAAGACAAGCCTGTCGAATTTAAGATTAATACAGCTGCGTATGACTGGGGAAAGATAACTTTAAACTTAAAGGGTAAGGTGACAAGTTTTTATATGCCTTCCACTCCGGGTGTGTTATGTGATAAAATCACTACTTTGGTTTTCACTGACAATACGGAGTTGACTTCATTAAATTTGGAAGGTGGAAAAAATCTTGAAACCTTAAATGTGTCTGGAAATTCAAAGTTGACATCAATATTAAATTGGGATAATTTAGTGGCTTTGAAATCTTTTGATGCTTCATCATGTGGTTATACAGCTATTGATTTGACCAAACAGACAAAGCTTGAAACTTTGCTTATTTCTAAAAATAAGCTAACTACAATATCTAATCCTCCTGCATCTTTGAAAACATTGGATATCACAGAAAATGGTTATGCTGGAGCAAGTGGGAGATGGAATTTGTCGACTTTAACTAATTTGACAACCTTAAAGATGGATGGAAATAAATTAGCTGTCGTTTCTGGTTTACCAACTACTTGTACCGTTACCTGGGGAACACAGGATTTGACGGAGATGACTAATTCTTATTCAGAAAAGGCCAATGACGTATTTGACATGAACGAATTTGTGGGAAATTTTAGCCCTGATTTGAAAAATGAAGTATTTTCTTTTGAGGGTTCCGGTTGGAAATATAAAGATGATCATGGAGAATATCAAGGTTTGAACTATAATCCAGCACATCAATTGCAAGCAGGTAATAAGAATGCCTACAAATTTTATAATGGACAAAAGAATAATGCTTATGTGAGCGGTACGTATGAGGCTACATTGGTGGGAGAAAACAACAAGAAATTACGTGTTCGTTTCACTATCAAGCCCGCTACATTTAAGATTAAAGTTACTCAACCTACTCAAGGAGAGATTAAAATTGTTAGATATCCAAATGGTGGAGTTGTAGAATCTGAACAAACAGTTTTAACTCAAGGCGATTTGCTTTCAATTGGTTGGAAAGAAGTTAAGGGTTATGAATTTGAAACCTTTAAAGATTATAAGGCATTGAATTTGTATGACAATTCGCAATGGGATAAGAATCCGGTGGTTTGCCAGGTTGAAGGTTGTTTTACTTCTTTAGGTCAGGCAGATCTGGCTCCTGAAATTTCTGCTTCAGTAAAGGGTTCAGCAAGAACAATCACTATCAATAATCCGGATGTTTCTCGTGGAAAGATTACTGTTCAGAAAAAAGCTGCTGATGGATCTTTATCTATTGTAAACAGTGGTGATAAAATAGCAACAGGTACGGAACTGGTTGTTAAAGTAGAACCGGCTGCATCTTATAGTGGTACTTTATTAGTAAATGGTAAAGATAAGTCAGTTTCTGATAAATCAAATTATTATGAAGTATCAGGAATAATGGTAGAGGCTGATTTAAATATTGCTGCAAGTTTTGAGCAAGTTAAGACTGTAACCATTACTGCATTGGTTGATAATATGAAATTAAGTGAATCCGGTGTCAGTGTCAACTCGATTACATTTAGAAAAGGTTCAGAGAATAAAGTATTAAATAATACTTCTAATAATAAAGTATCATTACAAGTTGGTGCTGAGTATCAGTTAGAATTTAAGGTGAACACAGGTTCTATATTACGCGAAATTTTGTTTGATGCAAAGGCTAAGATGGAATATACGACTTCTGGTGCCAATACATATTTCGTGGCATCATTTGTGCCCGAACAAGACGGAACCATTTATATTCATACGGTCAAGCAAAATACTATAACAATTGCAGTAAATGATTTAGAATCTTCTACTCAGACTCAAACGTATGATGGTAAACAGAAACCGTTGATTGTTACAACTGATCCTGTAGGATTTGAGGATAAGGTAAAAGTGGTTTATCAGTTGTCTTCAGGTGCTGCTTATGGTGAAGATGCGCCTACCAACGCAGGTCCTTATAGTGTGAAATATTCTTTGCCCGCTGAAAATATTTCAAATACAAATTATAAGCCATTTAGTGAAAAAATTGTAACTCTTATAATCAAAAAAGCAACTCCGTTGTTTGCCACTGTGCCTACCGTTACGCTGAAAGATGGAAATTATAAGATGGAAAAGAGCGATGGTGTAGTCAAATTTGGAAATCATACGCTGACTGGTGAATTTAGTGTGAAAGATCCAGGTACATTTGTAGATAAAACCAAGTCTCATTTGGTGGAAGTTGAGTTCAAACCGACAGGGGCCGATGCGACAAATTATAATACGGTTAAAGTTCAGACAGAATGTGTGGTTGATGGTAAGCCAATGGATAAGTTGGCAATACAGCTTCAAACACCGGGTGTAGATGTGAAACTGTATGAAGGAGATAAGGCTACCAAGTTGACAACCTTTGGAACAAAATATGCAGAAGGGACTAAGTTGATTTTATTGGTATCCTATCCAGAAACTGCTAAAGCTGAGAATGTCAAGGTACAAGATCCAATTACAAAAGCATATTTGAGTGAATATCCGAATTTGTCTAATGAACAGACATGCTTGAAAGCATTTAGTTATACTGTTCCAGCAATGAAGACTGGAGTTGAATCGGTGGCATTCAAGGTAGAAATTGGTGATTTAGCTGGTTTTGAACATAGAATCGAATTTGAGAAGCAAAAGACGGCATATCAAGTAACTCCGGTTAAATATTATACGAAGAATTTAAGATTCTCAAAGGATATAGATGATAGTAAATCATATAGTGCTCCTACAAAATATACATTAACATATAAAACATCGGATGGAAAAGATGTTATTCTTCCGGAAGCTGTAGGCGTATATAACGTATATGTTCATGTTCCGGCAGATTTAGCTAATGGTTATGTTGAAAAGACTTATGAACTGAAAGGTGCTTTGGAAATAACGAAAGCATTGCCTATGGTGAAGGCTTGGCCAGAAGCTCGTCCAATAGCTAAGGGACAATCTTTGAAGTGGTCTCAATTGGTTGCAGGTTCTGCGAACATTTCAGGAACTTTCACATGGGAAAATGAATCTGTAGTTCCAACTAAGACAGGTGATAAATTCGTAGTAGTCTTTACGCCGGATGATAAGAAAAATTATGAGGTTGTTAAAACTCCTCGTGGAACAGAAGATGCTCCTGGTACTCAAGATGAGCGTGTTCCTGTAACAATCTGCGACTACCAAGTTGTTATGGTTAATCAGGTTCAAAATGGTATTGTTCTGATTTCGGACGCAAATGGAAAGCGTTATAACTCTGGCGATCGGATTGATCCGAATACGAAGCTCTATATTAATGCAACAGCAGCTGATGGCTATCGGTTGGTAAGCTTGAAAGTTAACGGAAAAGAATTTGATCCGGATCAGATGTATAATGCAGGTGAGAATTCAGTAACAATTGAAGCTGCATTTGAAGAAACTTCTGAGGTTCCACAATATCAAGTTACCTTTGATCAGGTTGATGGTGCAATTGTAGGTGGATACACTAATAATGGTTGGGTGAACAAGGGAGACAAATTCTCATTTACTGTAGATGTGTACTCTGCTGATCTTGCTAAGTTAGTTGTTTCAGTAAATGGTAAGGTTTTGACTCGTGAAAATGGTAAATATACAATTAAATCAGTACAAGCTGATACTCATGTTAAGATTTCTTTGCCGAATCCGACAAGCTTGAAAGTAACCGTACCTGCCGAATATAAAGATAAAGATGGAAACTTGATTGGAACTGTATCTTGGACAGGTGGTTCTACAAATTGTTATTATGGTGAAACAGTTCAGTTGACCGCAACTCCGGAAGCTGGTGTTGAATTTAAGGGATGGAAAGGCTTAGACTTTGCATCAACTTCAAAAATTGTGAACTTCCCGGTTTACCGAAATATGGAAATTGAAGCCGTATTTGAAGGAGAAGCCGTTGTTGTTGATCCTGATAAAGAATGTACGGTTAAATTACCGACAATGGGAATAGTCAATGGCGTTTCTTTGAATAAGGATGGTGTTCAGATTGTTGAAAAGGGTGGTAAGTTTGAATTTGAAGTGCTTACTTATAAAGACGATAAGGATAAGTTGGTTGTTAAAGCGAATGGTGTAGTCTTGAAACCAGGCGAAGACGGTAAGACTTATACGCTTCCTGAGGTGAAAGAAAACACAACTATCGAGATTAGTCTGCCGAATCCGACTCGTTTGAAAGTAAGAGTACCTGGTGAAATTAAGAACGATAAGGGTTATTTGTTAGGAAGAGTAGAAGTTTACGGCTTGAACTCAGATAGTACTTGTCTATATAACGAAATGATCCAGTTGGTTGCTTATCCTGAAACAGGTGTTAAATTCAGTCATTGGTCTGATGATAAGACTAAGACTGCTTCATTCCGTGAATTGTATGTATTAGACAATATGGAAATTAAGGCTGTCTTTGAAGGTACTCCGACTGGTATTGAAGATATCATGGCTGCTTCTATTACAACTGGTAAGGGTTGTGTATGGGTTCGTGGCATTGCCAATGCCGATGTAACGATTGTAAGTATTGCAGGTCGTGTACAAGCTCAAGAACGTATCAGTGGTGATACTCGTATCGATGTTCCGGCTGGTATTTATGTAGTAGTTTTGGAAAGCGGTTCAGACGTAAAACGTGTAAAAGTAATCGTAAAATAAGTTTTTAATTTGTTTCTAATGTAAGAGGGCGTGTCAGCAATGGCACGCCTTTTTTTGTGCATTCTGGTTGTTGGGAAAATAATCTCCCAAATTTTTATCCGATTTTGCAACCTTTGGTTTGATACCTTCGTCTTATAGATAGAAAACAGAAAAGGAAATGGATGATTCAGTTCTGGATTTAATAGCCGGATGCCGGAAACGGTATCGCCAGTCGCAGCTGGCGATGTATCGTCGGTTTGCCCCGTTGGTTTATCCGATCTGCTTACGTATTGTAGGCAATGCACCGGAGGCCGAAGAGGCAATGCAGGATACTTTCCTGAAGATTTTCGACAAGCTGGATCAATATCATGACGAACTCTGTTTTGAGGCTTGGATTCGCCGGATTGCTGTCCGTACAGCCATTGATTATGTGCGCAGGCGATTGCCGGAAGAAGAACTGATAGAAGAAACTCTGCCGGATATGGTAGACGACGAGGAAGAGCTGCGTGAACAGGAAGAACAAACGCTGCTGACGGTCGCTTCCGTCCGGAATGCGTTGGAGAAAGTGCCGGCACAGGCGCGTATGGTGTTGTCGCTTTACTTGTTTGAAGGATATGACATGGAAGAAATCGCTCAAATCCTGAAGCTTCAGCCGTCGAGTGTGCGAAGCCAATATTTGCGGGGGAAGCGGCGATTGGTTGAATTGGTGAAAGCTTTGTAAAGAAGAAGGAAAAGAAAAATATATGGACAGATTAAAAGATTATATTCAGCAGAATCGGGAAGCATTTGATGAAATCCCGTTGCCAGAAGGACATTTGGAACGTTTTGCTGCCCGCCTGGAAAAGGAAGAAACCAAGAAAACCGTTCCGTTATGGCATAAGCTGGTTCCGTTGGCTGCGGCTGTTGCCTTGTTCTTCTGCCTGTCTGTTCCTTTCTGGATGCATCAGCCGGTTTCTCCTGACGCGTATGTCTGCGAACTCCATTCAGAAATGGGAGAGTTGCATACCTATTACCGGATGCAACTGGAAGATCATCTGATGGAACTGGAAACGGCCAGCAAGGAAAATCCTTCCGAAGCCGTGACGCATTTATTGGAAGCGGCTTTGCAGATAGAAGCTTCCTGTCAACAGTTCGACAATCAGGTACTGCCCACTTTACCTTGTTCGGATGAAGGTATCTTTGCCATCAACCAGCAATACCAGAACAGTCTGAACAGCATGCAAATCCTTTGCCAGCAATTGAATCGGGTAAAGGAAGAGTGATCGGTTGGTAGGTTACTATTTAGCAAGACGAATATAAAACGAAGAAACTTAAAAACGAAGAATAATATGAAAGCAACGTTATTACGATTTTGGTGCACATGTATGTGTATGCTTTTCTGTCTGGCAGCGCAGGCCGCAGAACCGGATGAACTGAACAAGAAGAAATATGAAAAGAGTTTCCCGGCCAACAAGAGTGACGAACTGTTTATCTCCAACAAATACGGAGGAATCACCATTACCCATTGGGACAAAGCAGAAGTGGCATTCCGGGTAGTAGTTGAAGTCAAGTCGCGTAATGAGCAGGACAACAAGAGAAATCTGGATCGGATTAAGATTAAGTTTGATAAACAAGGAAATGTTATTTCGGGTATCACCGAAATGTCGGATGTTTCGATCCGTAACGGCAAACTGGATATCCAATATTACGTCAGTATGCCTTCGTGGATTTCCAGCAAGCTGGAACAACATTATGGGAATATCCTGATGCCGGCCAAGAATCCGGCCCGTTGCCAACTGACAGTCAAGTATGGCAATATAGAAGGTGGAAACTTTGAACAGCCGTTAGAGTTGGAAGCCAAATACAGTAATGTGACGTTAGGTTCCTTGCAGGCAGGTGATTTCGATCTGGGTTATTGTGGTAAGGCTACGGTCCAGTCTGCTTCAACCCTGAATGCAGACAGCAAATATTCGAATCTGCAGGTAGGAGAAATCGGTCAGTTAGCCCTCGAGTTAAAATATGGTCAGCTGGAAGCCGAGAAAGTACAGTCTATGACTGCCGATGTGAAATACAGTACATGTAAGATCGGTTATCTGTCAGACGATCTGAAGGTCGAATCGTTAGATTATAGCACACTAGAGATGGATGAAGTGAATGGTAAATTCAAGGATATCCATGTTGAAGCACGTTACAGCGCCGTTAAACTGGCTTTGCCTTCGTCAGCTTCTTTCCGGGTGGAAGGAGAAAATCTGAAATATGGTCACTGTAAACTACATGGCTTTGAGCCATCCAAGAGTGAGAAAGAAAAGGATGCCGTATATTATGAAGTGAACGGTGGTAAGAACGGTTCGATCTATTTTGATGGCGGTTCGTATTCGAATATGAATATCCGGATGAAATAATTGAGCGGTTAATAAGTTCTCGGTAGATACAAGGTTTTAGATAGTGTTGTTTAGCTGTCTAAAACCTTGTTTTGTGATGATCTGTTCCTTTTTCAGACTTGTTAATTTTCTAATTCCCTTACAAGTTGATTTTCATTCCTTCCTTTGCCAGTGTCGTTTCGGGGAAAATCTTTACAGCTTCCTGTTTGAGTGGCAACGGATCTTCGTAGCGGGCAGAGTAATGTCCGATCAGCAATCGCTTTACTTCGGCGTCACGGGCAATAGTTGCCGCTTCTTTAGCTGTTGAATGAAACGTCTCGTGGGCTCGGGCTGCATCGGCATCCTTAAAGGTCGCTTCGTGATATAATAAATCGACTTGACGAATGTAAGGAATGATTTCCGGCAGATAGGCGGTATCCGAACAATAAGCATACGTACGGGCCGGTGTTGCCGGACGAGTCAGGAGATGATTCGGAATACATTTCCCCTCGGGCGTGATGTAATCCGCTCCCTGTTTGATGTATTGAATATCTTTTACCGGAATCTGGTAGAAGTCGATCATTTCGCGGATGATATGCGCATCCCGCTGCTTTTCCTTGAAAAGGAATCCGCAACAGGGAATCCGATGTTTGAGCGGAATCGAATAGACGGAAACCGAACGATCCTCCATAATCAACGCATGTTCCTGCGTATTGACCGGATTGAACTGGACATGGAAAGGCAATCCCTGACAAAACAACTGCAGCATGGCGTCCAGATAGGTACCTAATTCTTTCGGGCCATGAATAAATAAGTCGCCATTCCTTCCTAACATACCCAAGGTGGATATTAAACCGGGTAAACCAAAGCAATGATCACCGTGCAAGTGCGATATAAAGATATGATTCAGACGGCTGAACTTGATTCGCATCCGCCGCATTTGTACTTGTGTTCCTTCTCCACAGTCAATCATATACAATTTGTCCCGTAAGTCAACGATTTGTGAAGAAGCTAAATGACGTGTTGTGGGTAAAGCTGAGCCACAACCTAAAATATTCAGTTCAAAATCCGCCATAAGAATGAAACATTTGTGCAAAGATAATGTAAATCTTCAAGGATTGTGTAAAAAAACTTGAAAATGACAGCTTTTACTTGTTTGTTTCGAGTTTATATTATTATATTTGTTCGCTGTCCTTTTTAAGTAAAGATAGTTATGATCATCTTAAAATGGTTATTAAGTTAAACCTTGACTAACTTTTTCTTTTTGTTTAAAACGGTTAAATGTAGAAACGGCCTAGCGGGAAGCTACGCCGTTTCTAGTTTTATAAGCCTGTTCCTTCCGTTTATTTCTTTCCCGGTTTTAAGTCGATAGCTCTCCATGCATAGAAAATATAAGCCAGGACGAATGGTATCAGGATCGATACGTAACTCATGACTTTCAGGGTAAACGGACTGGAACAACTGTTCTGCAGTGTCAGTGAACTTTGTAAGTCGGTTATTGACGGATAGTAAGCGGTATGATTCCAACCGGCAGACAATAAAAGGGCAAGAACCGTCAGCACTGTTCCCGTTCCGCTGAACCAGATACCTTCCCGATAGGAAGGATTCAGGTAAGTTTTCCCAATCCCCCACAAAACCAAGATTACACCAACCAGTAAGATGCCGGTTACATAAGGCATTTCCAGAAGGTTCAGGGCATATTTGTAGGGCTGCATAAAGATTTCCTGTGTATCCGGATTGACAGCAAAGCCATCGGCTATCAACCAATGGGCCAGAAAAGTCAGGAAGAACAGCAGGAATGCGATACTTTCAGGCAACAAGCGGTTCCAGCTTTGGCTTCTGATGGATTCGTCGTCTATATTATTCATAAAGTATAGAATGGCTAAAACACGAGCCAGGAAAAAGACGGCAATTCCCAAGCAGACATTCCAGATATTCAATACGGCCTCTAATCCGTGCCAAGGCGTTGCCCATTGGGAAATGACAGGCATAGAAAGAACGCTTAATTGTTCTTTATTCACGATAAATTCGGCGCCGTTGAAGAATGTTCCGACGGCTGTACCCAATAAGACGGGTCCGGCAATTCCATTAATCAGCAGAAAGATACGGTAGGTCTTTTTACCGAGCAGGTTTCCTTTCCGCATCTGGTATTCGTATGAGACCGCCTGTAATACGAAACACAGCAAGATGAGCATCCATACCCAGTAAGCACCACCGAAACTAGTCGAATAGAATAAAGGGAAAGAAGCAAAGAAGGCTCCGCCGAAAGTAACCAGGGTAGTGAACGTCAGTTCCCATTTCTTTCCGGTCGATTCGAGGAGTAGTTGTCGTTGGGCTTCCGTCTTTCCGAGTTGGAACAACAACGACTGGCCGCCCTGAACAAATAAAAGGAAAACCAGTAGTCCGCCTAAAAGCGAAATGAGAAACCACCAGTAATGCTGTAAGAATATATAAGTTGATGTTTCCATAGAATCATTTCATTTAAGATGTTACTCGTATTCGTTAGTCTGTGAATGGGCTGTTTCTGTTTCCGGTCCGGCTTGAATGGCCTTGATCAGAATCCGCAGTTCGGCTATGAGCAAAACGGTAAACAGAATCAGGAAGAGGAAGAAGGTTGTTTGCACCGAAGCCGTCTCGAGCCGGGAAATACCGGCTATCGTTGGCAAAATATCCTGGATTGCCCACGGTTGTCGGCCTACTTCTGCCACAATCCATCCTGCCTGTCCCGCTATATAAGCCAAAGGAATACTCCATAAAGCAACGAGATGCAACCAACGCATCTGGGGGAAAGCGGATTTCCGGTGCAGTATCCAAATGGCCAGGAAGAGCAGGATCAGGTATCCGCCTAAAAGGACCATTATGTGGAATGAATAGAACGAGAGTCCGACCGGAGGAATCAGTTCCGACGGATCTTGCAGGTATCCATATCCGAAGTAGGCGAAATTCTCTTCCAATACAGTCCGATGAGCTGCCATACCGGCTTCATCTTTCTCTTTCTTGGCTTGGCGATAATCAGCTAATGCTTGAATGGCCAGTTTTCCTTTGGCAATCTTTTCTTCGGCCGATAAGGCGGGTTGGCCTGTTTTATCCGTATATCCACCTTCAATCAGGTCGGTGATGCCCGGAACGAAGGCATCTGCGTCTCGTTCAGCCAGTAGTGAAAGCATCTTTGGGATTTCTATTTTGAAGAGGAATGGATCTTCCGGGCTGTCATACGAACTACGGTTTGGATTCAGAATTCCAATACCCACCAGTCCGGCTCCTTTTTCACCTTGATACAAACCTTCCATGGCGGCCAGTTTCATCGGTTGCTTGTCGGCTACCTGATAAGCCGAACCATCACCGGTCCAAAGCAAAAGCACGGAAGCCACTAATCCGAAGATAGCTCCTACCTTGATGCTCCGCAGCGCAAAAGCCTGTTCGCGTTTCTTATATAAATACCAGCAACTCACACCGATGACAAAGGTTGCTCCTGTTACCCAACCGGACAAAACCGTATGGAAAAACTTATTGATGGCTACCGGAGAAAGAGCTACTGCCCAGAAATCAAGCATTTCGTTTCGCACGGTGTCCGGATTGAAGTGCATACCTGCCGGATATTGCATCCAGGCGTTTGCTACCAGAATCCATAAGGCCGAAAGGGTTGCTCCGGCAATAGTCAGCCACGTGGAAGCCAGATGGAAACGTTTGCTCACCTTCTCCCAGCCGAAATACATGACGGCTATAAAGGTTGCTTCCATAAAGAAGGCCACAATACCCTCGATGGCAAGCGGAGCTCCGAATATGTCTCCTACAAACCAACTGTAATTGGACCAGTTTGTCCCGAATTCAAATTCGAGAATCAATCCGGTCGCAACACCGATGGCGAAATTAATTCCAAACAGTTTCATCCAAAAACGGGCAGTCGTTTTCCAATACTCCTTACCCGTTTTTACATACAGCGTTTCCATCAGGGCCTGGATGATACCCAAACCCAATGTAAGAGGCACAAAAAGCCAATGATACATGGCTGTGAGAGCAAACTGAGCTCTCGACCAGTCGATCAATGAGGTGTCAATATTCGCAATCATGGTACATGATGTTATTTAATAAATGAATGAGCCCGGTTGACCAATTCCCCGGAAACATATTCTTCCTTTTCTACCGGCGTCTTATATTTCCCCAGGAAATCAGGAAAAAAGAAGAGTTTCAGGATGAAGAAAATAATGAAGAGCTTGATCAGGATAATCAGCCAGAGAAGTTTTCCCAGCCTCATGCTCAGGAAACCTTCCCGGTAAAAATCGTAGATTTTCCGTATGTACGTCTTCATTTTCGAGGTGTCTTCAGGTTGTTTCTGCCTATCATTTCTTCCCGGAATCCGAATCGGATATTCTATTCCTTATTATATAAACAGAAAGACTAGAAAAAAGTTGCGGGTAATATCTGTAAGATTTTTTCATATCCTACCGACAAGTGGTAAAAATCCTATTACTTTCTAGCTTTAGCACAGTAGCAGGGCCGACGCATTACAATCATTTTTTGCTGGAATCTATTTTATTACAAGGAG
>ENA-OVFO01000792-OVFO01000792.1-human-gut-metagenome-genome-assembly--contig:-NODE-792-length-15824-cov-3.543281_pt1 | contig 15824 bp, 9 predicted proteins | sample MGYA00237761_ERZ505401 | MGnify/ENA primary metagenome ERZ505401 (study PRJEB26158, sample SAMN06016330) | human gut metagenome | biome: human gut; feature: ankylosing spondylitis patient; material...
TATTTGGTATAATAAAAATATACGAATCTTGCATATCTATCGTTAATGGGAGTAGACAGATGGGGAATTTTGATTTCTTGCGGGGCAAGGAGGATTATGCAGCCTTTGCTCCGGCGGCTATTGAAGCGGAAAAGGTATATGCGACTTCACCTGCCATGTGCGCCATCGGTTGCCGGAAAGCACTGGAGTTAGCGGTGAAGTGGGTATATGTTGCAGAAAATATTCCATTTCCTTTCAGAGATAACTTGCAGACTTTAGTTCATGAACCGGATTTCCGTTATGCTATGGAATACGATACATGGAAAAAGCTGCAGATCATTATCAAGCTGGGCAATATGGCAGTCCATACAGGAAAGAATATTTCGGCGCCGGATGCAGTGATGTCTCTTCGCGCGCTTTTCGAGTTCATTGAATGGATTGATTACTGCTACGGCGCTGAATATACAGAGCATACTTTCAAAGAATCCCTCATCCCCCAGGATAAAGTCACTCTCAACGAAAAAGAAATCAAGGAACAAGCCAGTCTGCTGCAGGAGAAAGAAGAAGAAACAAAGAAGCTGTATGAACAGATTCAGATGCTGTCTAAGCAGCTGAAAGCAGAGAAAGAGAAGCATAAGGAAGAGCGTCATTTCAATCCGGAAACGATTTCCGAATTCAAGACGCGCAAGATTTATATCGACGTGGATCTGAAGATGGAAGGCTGGATTTTTGACGGCCCGAATCAGAATGTCTGGGAAGAATATGAAGTCAGCGATATGAATGGCGTTCCTGGCCAGAAGGGGTATATTGACTACGTTCTCTTCGGCAGGGACGGACGTCCTTTGGCTGTCATCGAAGCGAAGAGAACGAGCAAGGATCCTAACGTCGGCAGGAAACAGGCTTCTCTTTATGCAGACTGTCTGGAAAGAAAATATGGACGCCGTCCGATGATTTTCAACACAAACGGATTTGAAACGTATTATTGGGACAGCAAGTCTGAACCGCAGAGACAGGTCAGCGGCATTTTTGGAGAAGAAGATCTGCAGCGTCTGATGAACCGCAGGGAAGAAGGACATACCTCTCTTCTTTCCATTAAGATTGATGAGAGGATCACGAATCGTTCTTATCAGATGGAAGCGATTGCTGCTGTTTGCTCCAAGATTGAACAAAAGAGAAGAAAACATCTTCTCGTCATGGCGACTGGTACGGGCAAGACGCGCACGGCGGCTAGTCTGGTGGATGTGCTCTCTAAAGGAAACCGCATTAAGAACGTTCTCTTTCTGGCGGATCGTACAGCTCTGGTTGCACAGGCAAAAGATGCTTTCAGAGAGTACCTGCCGGATATGTCTCTCTGCAATCTCTGCAGCAATAAAGAGGATAAGAATGCCCGTATTATTTTCTCTACCTATCCGACAATCCTGAATGCGATCGATGATACAAGAAGCCGGGACGGATTACGGCTTTTCAGTCCCGCTCATTTTGATTTGATCATCATTGATGAAAGCCACCGCAGTATCTTTAAAAAATACAGAGCCATTTTCGATTATTTTGATGCGATTCTTGTAGGTTTGACTGCTACTCCGAAAACGGATGTAGACCGCAATACCTATGAGTTCTTTGAGCTGCCGAATGGACAGCCGACGTATGAATATGGCTACAAGGAAGCCATTGATGGTAAATATCTGGTCCCGTACTATACGTTTGAGCGGACAACCAAGTTCCTGGAAGAAGGTATCAAGTACGACGATCTTTCTGAAGAGGAAAAAGAGAAGTACGAAGAGTTCTTTACGGAAGACGATGGCTCTATGCCGGAGATCATACCGTCTAAGGAAATGAACCGCTATATTTTCAATATTGACACGGTTGATCATGTTCTACAGGATCTAATGAATCATGGGATCAAAGTTAAAGGCGGGGATCAATTAGGCAAGACGATTATTTTTGCACAGAATAAAAATCATGCCGAATTTATTACGAAGCGGTTCAATGCATTGTATCCGCAGTATCATGGCACCTTTGCTGAAAGAGTCGTCTGCGGGGATGCGTATGTAGATACGACCATTGCAGATTTCAAGCAGGAGGATAAAGAGCCTGTCATTGCTGTTTCTGTAGATATGCTTGATACAGGTATCGATGTGCCGGAGTGCGTGAACCTGGTGTTCTTCAAGCCGGTGCGTTCAAAAACGAAATTCTGGCAGATGATCGGACGCGGTACGAGACTCTGTCCGGACCTCTCGTGCTTTGATTTGCAGAATGGAGAGTATACGGGAAAGAGATATTTCTACATTTTTGGTTACTGTGGGAATTTCACATACTTTAGCGAGCATCCTGATCCACCACCGGATACAGGAAATCCAAAGACACTTTCTGAAAGTATTTTTATCAAGCGCGTCGGGCTGATTAAACATTTTCAGGAGAGTCCATTCGCTGATGAGGCGTACCAGAAATGGAGAAGTTCGTTAGTAGATATTTGTCATAGGCAGATTGAGAGTCTGAATCCTGAGCTGGCATCTGTCCGCCTCCGTCTGCGTTATGTAGAGAAGTACAAGAACAAGGATGTTTTCCAGACGCTGACAGATTCTGCTGTTGCAGATCTTGATCATGAAATTGCGCCGCTTGTCAAAGATGTTGATAAGGATGAGACAGCAAAGCGTTTCGACAACCTTATGTACGGGCTGATGCTGGCATCTATCAGAGATCTTCCTTCCTATAAGAGAATGAAGTCCCAGATTCTGTGGATCGTACAGGAATTGAAGAAAATCACGCATATCAGTTTTGTTAAGAAGGAAATCAAGCTGCTTAACAAACTGGAGACAAGTGAATTCTGGAGCAAAGCGGATGCACTTCAATTTGAAGAAGTAAGAATCAAACTGAGAGACTTGATCAAATTTATCCCCTATGACTCCAAACCTCCTATTGTGACAAATTTCAAGGATAAAGGACGCAAATTCGGGGATTTCCCGGGGACTGGCATTATATGGCCCGAAGCGTTTGAAACGTACCAGGAACGAGTCAATCGGTACTTCACGGCGCATATCAATGATGTCGATGCCATACGCAAACTGGTTCATAACGAGCCGCTTACGGAGAAAGATTACAAGGATCTGGAAAGAATATTCACGCAGGAATTGGGAAGCAAGGAAGACTATGAGACTTTCTATCAGAACCAGCCTTTCGGTCTGACTGTCCGCCATATTGCCAAGTTGGATAAAGAGGCAGCAGAGAAAGCATTTGCCCAGTTCATTAACAGCAATGCGCTGAATACAAAGCAGATTGAGTTTATCAAGACCGTCATTAATTATGTATCCGTCAATGGTTATATGGAAAGTCCGAAGAGAATTCTGGAAGCTCCCTTCGATAAACCATATGGTGTAACGCAGTTGTTCAGTCAGAAAGAATTGACGGATGTTGTTAAGGTCATCAGAGACATTCGTGAAAGAGCAGAAAAATATGAGTAAGGAAAAGAGCATTCCGGGGAATCTCCTCGGGATGCTCTTTTGGGTATGAGGATACCCCCTCTTTTCTGTCATTTCCCGCAGTATACTCCTATTTTCTTAAGGATATACAGCTTACCGCTTTTTTATGGAGGGTATGTTCAGTATCTAAAGATTTTATGGTACTGTTTTGGGACATTCTGGCGGGCGTGGGGGTTTTCTTTCGATGGTATCGAATGCCGTTAATGCCTATCTACATTTAAATAATTCGTTATAGAAATAGTTCATATCTATCGTACGGAGTTCTCTATAATTCTGACAGATAGATATTTTTTAATCATAGAATTATGATTAAGAATAGAAAAGTGTCTGTTAGCCCTGCTGATTGAGCATGAGCCGCCTTGGGAGGGCTGCTCGGGGGGAAGGGATCTGATGTCTCGGGAAGGCTTATGGATTCCTTGAAGGAAAGCACTTGTATCTTTTTTATGCATGCCAAGGGCTGGATTTTTGGGGGGGGGTTGGCTGATTATGAAAAGGGAGTACAAAGTTTTGACGGCGCTGGTCGTATCCAGCCTGATGGGATTTTCTGCCATGACAGCAGAGGCTGCTGTGACGGTGACGGGACCAATTACGGAAACGGAAATTACCGGCAACAGTGATACAGGGACAGCCAGCGGGAATACGCTGAACGTGACGGATGCGTCGTCGGACTCAACTGGAATAAGGATTTATGGTGGTACCGTCAGTGGAGGTGAATCAGGCGATGCATCGAATAATACAGTCAATGTTACAAATACGCAGGTAAGCCAGGCTGAGATTTACGGCGGCCAGTCAAGACTGGGTGCGACAAATAATAATACCGTGATCTTTGACAGCAGCAGCACTGCCGCTGCTGTCTACGGGGCCTATGGCAATACGGCTTCAGGAAACCATGTGGAAAGCGCAGGAACCAGTAATTTTCTATACGGGGGCAGATCTTATACAAACAATTCTGGGAACTCTGTGCTTGTTACAGGAGGATCAGTACAGTATACGCTGTCCGGGAGTCAGGCGGATAATGGTTCGGCGACAGATAATACTGTTGAAATTAGAGATGGTACATTTGGCGTAGTATACGGCGCACAGGGAAAGGGAGTAGAAAATAATAGCGTAACCATGAGCGGTGGTACAGTCAGTCAGATGATTTCCGGAGGCTATAATAATCAACCAGAAGGAAGTGCTGTAAACAATAAAGTTGTCATGACTGGCGGGGCTGTAACAAGTTCAGGAGATACAGAAAGTGTAGTGCCTGTTGTAAGTGGAGGCTGGGCCATCTATGGGACGGCTGACCAAAACAGTGTAGAAATAAGCAAAGCGGTTTCTATAGCCGGAAGCGTAGCCGGCGGTTGGTCTTATTTGGGCGATGTGACCAATAACGTTGTCAAAATTTCTTCAGGCAGTGTCGGAGGCATCGTTGCCGGAGGTTATACTATCGGCAAGGGAGCTGAAGGAAATACTGTCGAACTGAGCGGCACGGCAGATGTTTCAGGAAATATCTATGGCGGTTATGCATTACACCAGATGGATAATCCACTCACCGGTGAGGTAGCAGCTGGCGATGCTTCTCAAAATACTGTCAAAATTTCAGATGTCACTGTCAAGGGCGAAGTCTATGGCGGTTATACGGCTGAGGGAACCACAAGCAATGATGCCACAGGCAACGCCGTCACTATCGAAAGCGGCACTATAGAAAAGACGGTCTATGGCGGGGATACGGCTGATGGTACTGCTTCTAAAAATACTGTCACCATCAATGGAGGAACGGTTGGAGTTGCTGACTCTACGGAAAGTTCAGATACCGTCTTTGGCGGTTATTCAGCAAGCGGTGAGGCTGTTTCCAATATCCTCACAGTCAGCGGCGGTGACCTGATCGGTCATGTCACCAGCGGCTATGGCAAGACAGGAGCCAGTGACAATACACTCACAATGACAGGCGGCTCTTCGACTAAAACGGTTGCTGGTTACGCCGAGACAGGGGATGCGGTCAATAATACTCTTGTATTCAGCGGAGGTACGTCCGCTATCACGATGGCAGCGCAGAGTGGGGGCAGCGCCACGGGGAATACGATTACCATTACCGGCGGAAATCCGGGGACAGTCACTGGCGGTGCCGGGGTGACGGGCGCATCGGAAAATACGGTCATCATCTCCGGCGGTACGCTTGACACAGACATTTATGGTGGGCAAACCTACGATGGCGCAGCAGATAACAATACGATCAATATTCTGGCGAGAGATCTGAACCCGGAAATGAGCCTCTATGGCGGTTATCGTACGACCGAAAGCAAGAACAACACGTACAATATGTATACCAAAGGCCAGACGGTCGCAGACTTTGCTTATTTCCAAAACCTCAATTTCTACGTCCCTGAAGGAACGACGGCTGGGGAAACCATGCTGACGGTCACTGGAAATGCAGCGGTTGACGCAGATACAACCCTGGCGGCTGTACAAAACAGCACGACGACCGACGGTACGACGGATGTCTCCGGCGCCACGGTCTTTGGCGGTGTCCAGAGAAATACGAAGCTGAACCCGGGCGAGTACATCAACCTCCTCTACAATGCGAACGGCATCACGACCGATGACACGAGCTACGGCACGATCGACGGCCTCGATACCGTCACCTCGGCAGGCTTCATCAACTATAAAGCCATCGTCGAAAAGAAAGATGCGAATACGATCGTCATCACCATTCCGAAGGACGAAAAAGGAACTCCTGATACGGATACGAAGATCCTTCCGGAAGACAGGGAAAATGCAGCCAATACGATCAAGAACGCAGGCGACATCATCGCCGGCAGCGCCCTCCATGCTGCAGAAGGCGCATGGATTGAAAACCATGATATCGAAGCGAAGTTCGTACCGTATGCTATCGTCGGCGGATACGATCTCCACTATAACACCGGCTCCTACATCGACAGCAACGGCATGGCCGCCAACGTCGGCTTCGTAAGAAGAAGCCAGCACGAAGGCCATATCGACACCATCATGCCATTCTTCGAATACGGCAAGAGCCATTATGCAAGCTACCTTGACACCGGAGCCAGAGGCGACGGCCGCCAGCACTATACCGGCGGCGGTATCCTCTTACGGCGCGATCTCGACAGCGGCCTCTACTATGAAGGCGCCGTCAGAGCCGGCTACCTCAAGGGCGACTTCCACGGTATGATCGCCAAATCCATGTCCCGCTACGACAGCGGCGCACCATACATCGCTGCCCAGGCAGGCCTTGGCAAGATCTACACCAGAAACCGTGACAGCTATGACATTTACGGTAAATTCTTCTACACCTACCTCGGAAGCAACAGCGCCGTCGTCCACAGCGGCTACGGCGACTCGAAGTACGATTTCGACTCCATCAATTCCTATGTCACCAGACTCGGCATGAGATGGACCAGAGACTTCGACCAGATAAGATCCCTCTACGCCGGCATCGGCTGGGACTACGAAGCGGGCAGCAAAGCCAGACCACCTACGCAGGCTGGAATACCCCAAGCCCGACCGTCAAAGGCTCCAGCGGCTTCCTCGAACTCGGCTGGAAGAGCAAGATCGACAATTCCCACCCATGGGGCGTCGACCTCAAGGCCACCGGCTGGACCGGCAAGCAGGAAGGCGGTACCTTCTTTGCGACCATCAGCCATAACTTTTAAGTGAATAGAGCGTGAATAGAAAAAGCCTCGTGCATTTGCATGGGGCTCTTTTTATCAATACATTGGAATTTATTTGTAATCAATTCCATTATAGTCCATGATTTCTTCAATATCTTTTTTCATTTTATCACTGAATTCTTCCAAATCAGATTTGTGAATGACGCCGTAAGCTGCAAGGTTCGCCAGATTAGAAAGCAGGCGACGTCTGCTCATTTCAACGATTAGTCCGGGATTCTTCCTGTCTTTTTTGATTCTTTCTTCCAAAGTCCAGAATCTTTCCGATGCCGATACATCCTTTTGCAGAATTTCCATGTATTCCTGAACTAATTTTCCCATATATGCGTCCTGCCAGCCCCTTATTTTTTTTCGGAACAGATGCCAGTCTTTTTCAGATGGGTCACCTCTAAACAACATATACATCCCTCTTTCTTAATCATCATCACCACGATTTTCTGTACAGATGATGTCCAGTTCACCGTCATCATAATAAATTCCCGCATCTTTATAGGGGACAGGTCTGGGGCGCCCCATGGCATACCGCTTGCAGCTTTTCGGGCCATAGCAGTAGCTCTCGAACCTTAATCTCTGGGAAACGCCCCAGTCGTATTCAATGATAACATTTGCTATGCAGGCCCATTTGCAGGTGAAGCATTTGCCTCTCCATCTCCGGCCGTCCAGCATGCGGCATCCGCGCCAGTTGTAAACATCTAAGGATGGAACTTCACCCTCCCATGGAGAAGTCTTTTCTTCATCGACAAAATCAGCCGGCTTTATCTGTTTCAAAGCTCCGGCCCGGTAATAATCGGCATAGTCGAGCTTTGGATACAGCTTCGTCCAGGCAGTTCCAGATATTTCATCACCGATGTGAAAGCGAAGCTTTTCCTGCTGCTTCTCTGAAATGGCAATAGAAAAATCCTTGTCTTCGCTGTCTGCCACTCCTTTCAGGAACAGGTTATAGCCCTTCATGCCATGTGAACGGTTATCCAGACGGTAGCGCCAGACATTGGCACGCGGCTGAACAGATACGATCCGGCCGAAAAATCTGATCTTCTCCTGCATATCCTTCATAAGAAATCCCTTCTTAAAATGTTTTCCTGATTGGGAGAATCTTTATTTCAATTATATGCTGAGCCGGCACCCGTAAGCAAGACGGGAGGGGGCAGATGGAGAAGTGTGATGGTAAAAGAAAGCCGGTATAACGCATAGGCTGTCCCCGTCAGGGGAAAGTGGCGAGTATGCACCGAAAGGGGTTCATTCCTTCCGCACAACGAAAAAGAGCTGTGAAAAATGATTTCCATTTCTCACAGCTTCTTTTTTAGCTTCTTGAGGAAGCCAGTGTTTTGTCGATTTTGTTTTCCGGTTTCTGAGAGATCTGTACGATCTGGCTCCGGATGCGTTCCATCTCGTCATTGTTATCGCCGGTCAGTTCTTTCAGTGTGACGGGTGTATCATCTGCATTGGTGAGGGGAGTCGCAATGGTCTTGTCGACTGCGTTGTAGGAAAAGCTCTCGGTCTTGCCATTCTTGAGAGTGACCTGCAGGCGTCCGCCATCGACTTTCCCTTCGCCGGAAAGACTGCCTTCGATTTCACGGCTGCCAACCTGTACTTTGTGGTCTACAGTGATGGTGCCGTCGTCATTCCTGGTAAATGTAACGGTTTCCAGGTTTTGCATGTTGTCGCCGGTCCAGTTGACGCCGGCGTCCTGCACGCCCCACCAGGTACCCTGCCAGGAGCCTCCGTTGAAGAAATGGAAAAACGCAAAAGCGCCGCCGGCTGCAATGAGCACGATCAGTATCAGAGCGGCTGCAATGTATTTTTTCATTACTTATGCACATCCTTTGATTCACGACTTTGAATGACAAAATTATTATACACTAATTGGACAGATTGTGGAATGAAAAAGGACGATATGATATAGGTTTCTTTTGTATTTTCAAAATAGAGGCCTTTTTAAGCAAAAATGAAACCGAATTTGATTAGTTGTATGATTCTTATTGTCAACTGTGTAAAAACGCGTTTAAATGGCTTTATAACGCATTTTATGGTATAATATAAACGTAAATCGTTTAATTTTTTTGAGGGCGCGGACTTTCCGCGTTCTTTTCATGGCATCTTTTTCAGATGCCGGAGCAAGGCAAAGGAGTTTTTATGGAGGATTGGAAAGAAGGTAAAATCATTTCGACGCCCCTTGAGGCGCAGATGAAAAATTCCTACATCGACTATGCGATGTCCGTCATCGTGACGCGCGCACTGCCTGATGTCAGGGATGGCTTGAAACCGGTTCACCGCCGCATCCTGTATGCGATGAATGAATCGGGCATGCTGCCGGGCAAGGCTTACAAGAAGTCCGCCCGTATCGTCGGCGATGTCCTCGGTAAGTATCACCCGCACGGCGACACAGCAGTGTATGAATCCGCTGTCCGCATGGCGCAGGATTTCTCTACCAGATATCCGCTGATCGACGGCCACGGCAACTTCGGTTCTGTCGACGGCGACTCCGCGGCTGCTATGCGTTATACCGAAATGCGTATGGCAAAGATCACGGTGGAAATGCTCCGCGACATTGATAAGAATACGGTCGATTTCGTACCGAACTACGATGGATCCCTGCAGGAACCAGTCGTTCTTCCGTCCAGAATTCCGAACCTTCTCGTCAATGGTTCTTACGGCATCGCTGTCGGCATGGCAACGAACATTCCGCCGCACAACTTGAATGAAGTCATCGACGGCCTCTGTGCTATGATCGACAATCCGGAAATCACGGTCGATGAGCTGATGAAGTACATCAAGGGCCCGGATTTCCCGACGGCTGCTATCATCCAGGGCCACAAGGGCATCGAAGACACGTACCGCACCGGCCGCGGCAGCATCACTGTCCGTGCCAGAACGGATATCGAAGAAATGCCGCATGGCAAGAACCGTATCGTCGTAACGGAAATTCCGTACCAGGTCAACAAGGCGCGCCTCATTGAGACAATCGCCGACCTGTCCAGACAGAAGGTCCTGGACGGCATCACGGCTCTGCGCGATGAATCCGACAGAACGGGCATGCGTATTGCTATCGAGCTCCGCGCTGACGTGAACCCGGAAATCATGCTGAACAATCTCTTCAAGCATACACAGATGCAGATCAACTTCGGTGCTATCATGCTGGCGCTCGTTGACGGACATCCGCGTATCCTGAATCTGCGCCAGATCCTGTACTACTACCTGAAGCATCAGGAAGAAGTCGTCACCAGAAGAACGCAGTATGAACTGGACAAGGCAAAGGCCAAAGCCCACATTTTGGAAGGCTTGCTGATCGCTCTTGATCATATCGATGAAGTCATCCGTACGATCAGAGAGTCCCGCACGGACGACATCGCAAGAGCTTCCCTGATGGAAAAATTCAGCCTTTCTGAAAAACAGGCTACCGCGATCCTCGATATGCGTCTCAGAAGACTGACCGGTCTGGAACGCGACAAGCTGGAACAGGATTATAAGGATGTGTTGGAAACGATTGATTACCTGACCGATCTCCTCTCCAGCCGTGACAAGCTGATGGGCGTAGTCAAGGATGAACTCCTCGATGAGAAGAAGAACTTCGGCGATGAACGCCGTACGGAAATCGCTGAAGCTTCGAACGATTTCACGATGACCGATCTCATCCCGGATGAACCGATGACGATTACGCTGACAAAGCAGAACTATATCAAACGCATGGATTCCGCTGATATCCGCGTCCAGAGAAAGGGCGGCCGCGGCGTATCCGGCATGAAGATGAAGGATGAGGACTATGTCTGGAAGCTCCTCAGCACCTCCACTCATAACAGGATCCTCCTCTTCACGAACAAGGGCAAAGTCTACATGAAGACAGCCGTCGAATTCCCGAAGTCGGGCAGAACGGCAAGAGGCAGCGCTCTCATCAACTTCATCCCGGGTCTTGCTCCGGATGAAAGGGTGACCGAGCTCCTCGATATCGATGCAGGCGATAAGGATATGAAGTACCTGCTCATGGTCACGAAGAAGGGCTATATCAAGAAAACGGAAATTTCCGAATACAAGAATATCAACAAGAACGGCCTGATCGCTGTCCGTCTGAATGATGGCGACCGTCTCGTCACTGTCCTTGCTGTCAAGGGTGATGAGGAAATCATCATCGGCACCCGTCAGGGCATGGCTATCCGCTTCTCCATCGGAGACGATGAAGTCCGCACGATGGGCCGCGCTACCGCAGGTGTCCATGCAATCCGCCTCTCTGATGACGACGGCGAGCTCGACGAAGTCGTAGGCGCAGTTCTTGCTACGGATAAGGATATCTTCACGATTTCCGCTGACGGCAATGCGAAGAGAAACAAGTCCTCCGCATACCATCTCCAGGGAAGAAACGGACGCGGTGTCCGCAACTTCAAGAAGGGGTACGAAGTCGTCGCTCTCGTAGCCGCTGATGACAATGATGAACTCGTCGGTGTATCCGAACAGGGCATCACCATCAAGACAAAGGCCAGCCAGATCTCCAGCAAGAAGGCAAGAGCCGGCCAGGGCGTCATCCTCCAGAGACTGGAAGACGGTGACCGCATCGCATCGATCGATGTCATTTCCAGCGATGACGACGTCGATGAAGACGAAGAATAATCTTTTCATATAGTATAAAGAGACAGATGTGAGATACTGCAAATGGTATTTCACATCTGTTTTTTTATTGTCATTGCTGCCTTGTCAGCTGTCTTTTGCCGTTTGTCCTTCTCATTTAAAAAATATTTAGGAAAATTTTCATAAAAATGCGCTTCTGGAAATGCCCATAAAAAGGGAAGAAATGAGGTCTCATGTTTCATTTTCTTCGATATAACAGGCCTTCCGGGGCATGCATTTCCGCCACGCCCGATTCTATCGGGAACTTGATAGTTCTTATGCATAACTACCATATATAGGATGCAATTAATGAATTTGACACCATATAAAGTATTTGGTACTATAGTCATGCACTAAGAAATACATATCCCAGACACCCGGGCGTCTGGTCAGAAACATCTGAAATTATCTTATAAAAAATATCCATTAAAGTGGGGGATCGTTATGAATCACTGGTACGACAATGAAATCAGCCAAGGCATCTTGAGAGAGAAGTATTATCACAAGGGTGAAACAAACCCTGAACAGTTCATGGACCGCGTCAGTTCTATTTTTGATGATGACCTGCGTCCAAGAGTGAGAGGATATCTGGAAGAAGCTTCCTTCTGTCCGGCAGGCCGCGCTCTCTATGCTGCAGGCTCCAAGGGCAAGTTCAAAGTTTCCCTTTCCAACTGCTATATCCTTCCTTCTCCGAAGGATGATCTGGAATCGATCTTCAAGTCCAACTACGAGATCGCCCGCATTTTCTCTTACGGCGGCGGCATCGGCATCAACATTTCCGGCCTTCGTCCAAAGGGCAGTGAAGTAAGAAACGTTGCAAGAACTTCTACAGGCGCTGTTTCCTTCATGAAGATTTTCAACGTGACTGGCGAAGTCATCAGCCAGAACGGCAGAAGAGGCGCTATGATGGTCGGACTGAACTGCGATCATCCGGACATCTATGAATTCCTGCATATCAAACAGAATGAAGAAAAGCTGTCTTCTATGAACATTTCCATCCTCTTCACGGATGAATTCATGGAAGCTGTCAAGAATGATACAGACTACACTCTCCGCTACCATGTAGAATCCACCGGCGAAAATATCGAACGCGTCATCCGCGCAAGAGATTTCTTCATGGAATTCTGCGAAACCCAGTGGGACTGGGGTGATCCGGGCGCGCTCTTCTCTGACCGCCTGAATGATTACCATCTGCTGGCCGGCTATCCGGAATACAAGATTGAAATCACCAACCCATGCGGCGAATTCGGCGGCAATGCTTACAACGCATGCAACCTGGCAAGCATCAATCTCTACAGCATGATCGATGACAAGTTCAGCGATGAACCGAAGCTGAATGAAGAAAAATTCCGTCAGACTGTTTATGACGGCATCGCAGCTCTCGATGAAATCGTTTCCTATGGCTATGACATTCAACCGCTCGATGAAAACAGAACCTGCATCGACGACTGGAGATCCCTGGGACTTGGCCTCTTCGGCGTAGCAGATGCTCTCGTTGCCATGAAACTGAAATATGGCAGCGAAAAGGCAAATGCATTCATGGGCGAAGTCATGAAGATGATGCTCCTGACAGCTCTCCGCTCTTCCTGCGACAGAGCCAAGAAGCTCGGCACCTTCGGCAAGTACCGCTGGGAAGCTACCAAGCAGTCCCCGGTCATGGATCTTGTGAAGGAACTGGATCCGGAGCTGTATGAAGACATTCATCAGCATGGCCTCAGAAACGGCACACTGCTTGCCATCGCTCCTACCGGCACCATCTCCCTCCTGATGGGCAGCTATTCTGGTGGATGCGAACCGCTCTACAAGATTTCCTACGAAAGAACCACGCATAAGATGGAAGATGTACACGGCAGCTTCCGCGTCTATGCGCACAGCGTCAAGGACCTCCTTGAATACCACAACCTTCCGCTCAACCTGACCGATGAAGAAATCATCGAACGTTTCCCGTGGATCGTAGAAAGCCATGAAGTGCCTTTCGATGACCGCGTGAAGCTCCAGGCAGTCATGCAGAAGTATGTAGACAACTCCATTTCCAGTACCGTCAACCTGAAGCACGATGCAACTCCGGAAGATATCTTCCAGATTTACATGGATGCATGGGAAAGCGGATGCAAGGGCATCACAGCATTCCGCGACGGCTGCCGCCGCGGCAACATCCTGGGCGTCGATGAAAACGCCAAGGCTGATGAAAAGAAAGCTGACGGCAAGGTAGAAAAGGTTAATTTCGAACCTAAGAAACAGGAACCGACCTGCCCGCACTGCGGATCCCATCAGATCCACGTCGAAGGCCACTGCACCACCTGCAACGAATGCGGATGGTCCACCTGCAGCCTCGTCGAAGGAGCTTGATGAATAACTAAACAAAAAAGGCTGTGACGAAATGATTGCACATTTCGTCACAGCCTTTTTATATTGTCACATACGGATCAGCGGAATTATTTCAGCATCTGATCGAAATCATTATTCAGTTTCTTCTCGGACTGGCTCAGCTGGTTTTCTGTGGATGCAACCCATGCTTCGTTGTTGGCAAGGTCCTTCTTTGCCATCTCGATCATCTTATTGAGTTCAGATGGCTGCGGCCCGCCTTTGACGGCGCGGTTGTGAACGATAGCAACGGGATCCTTTGCATTCTTCCATTCTTCTGCTGTCATCGGGAAGGCCTTCGGGATGGATGGGTCTTCCTTGGCAACATCGGCTACGGATTTAGCATAGATGGTCTTGGCATCTTCATAGGAGAAGTCAGCCGGAGTGATGTTGTTGGCTCTTGCATAGGTAACGACATCAGAAGCGAAGTGGTGGCCTACGCGGAAGGGGATGCCGTATTTCTTCATGAGCTGGTCGGCAATTTCCTGCGAGCAGGTCCAGTCAAGATTCAGTTCTTCGAGCGAACGGTCCGGATGGATGACAAGGTTGTTCAGGATGCGGTCGAATTCGGAGAGGACTTTCGTTGCCTGCGGTACAATGTCCATTCTTCCACTCAGACGTCCGTCAGCCATGCCGGTAGGAATGTTGTGGGAGCGGAATGCTGCTTCGACAGACATGCCAAGGAGCGTGGAAGCGTCAGTGCGGCAGGAGTTCAGGATGCCGGGATTTCTCTTCTGCGGCATAGCGGAGGAGACATATGTATTTCCGCCGCCTTCTTTAAGAAGAATCCACGGACGCGGCTGTGCGTACTGCTGCATGATTTCTTCAATGAAGCTTGTCGTGTGGATGGCGATGGCATTCGTGATACCGCCTGTTTCAATCGGCGCTTCCTGCGGGAAGATCTGTCCTGCATCGTACGTATTGTAGGCGATGGAGTCAAAGCCGAGGTAATCGGCCATGCGGTCGCGGTCAAGCGGCCAGCCGGTGCCGTTCAGGACCATGGAGCCCATCGGGGAGCGATTGAGGCGGGCATAATATTCTCTGACACGCTGCATGTCGCGGTTGTATGCATTGGCATAAGCGATGAGGTGGTGAGCCAGGCTGTTTGGCTGGGCAGCGACGCCGTTCGTATAGTTCGGGATGATGGTGTCCTTGTTTTCTTCAGCCAGCTTGATCAGGGAACGCTGCACGTTGTCGAGCTCTTTGGCCATGGCCATGAGATGTTCTCTCTGTTCCATGATGCCGACGGTCGTCAGCATATCCTGGGAAGAACGGCCGGCATGGATCTTCGTGACTTCCGGGCCTGCTGCCTGGATGAGGTATGGTTCGAAAGCGACGACATTCGTCGGACGCGGGCCGCCCGGCTTGTTTCCTTCATCAAGGACCTTCTGGATGCCATGGGCAATGTTCTTGCCTTCAGCAGGGGTCAGGAGCCCTTCATCGGTATTGATGATATCAGAAGCTTTATTGATCTGGCCGAGCCAGTAAAAGTTGTCTCTGGGTGTCTGGTCAGCAGCAAAAATGGTCGAGCCGGACATCAGCGCGCAGAGCGTGAGCGCCATCAATGATTTTTTCATAGAATCTCCTTTCAAAACAGCAGGCATGAGCCTCGATGTAAACAAAATCTGTACTTATTATAACAACGGTAGACGTGTACTAAGTCAATGAAAGTATTTATAAGAAGAGATACCCGAATTGCAATAATAAGTTGAACACCCGGCGAACCTTTATGCAGTAAGTGCTG
>ENA-OVFO01000818-OVFO01000818.1-human-gut-metagenome-genome-assembly--contig:-NODE-818-length-15460-cov-6.481662_pt1 | contig 15460 bp, 3 predicted proteins | sample MGYA00237761_ERZ505401 | MGnify/ENA primary metagenome ERZ505401 (study PRJEB26158, sample SAMN06016330) | human gut metagenome | biome: human gut; feature: ankylosing spondylitis patient; material...
CTTGCCCCCTGCCCAAAACAAACCCGCCCCGACAGAAACACCTGTCGGGGCGGGTTTTGCGGCATTAGAACAATTTCACCTGTTCCGTTACAGCCGGTTTACTTTTTCTTACGCTTGCAGCCTGCCACGATTGCCGCTGCCAGTGCAATACCTGCCGGAATGATGACTCCAGGCAACGCTTCGCCTGTCTTTGGCGTGGAGGAGATTTTTGTGTTGCTTCTGCTGCTGGAAGAAGACGAACCGGAACTGCTTCTGATCACCGTGGTCGTCTGGCTTCCGCCAGCTGCTGTTGTTGTGCCGGAGCCGCCACTGCCTGCGGTCGTACCGGTGCCGCTTTCTCCAGTCACGGTCGTAGTTTCCGTAGAAGCCGTGGTCGTGGTGGAAACGGACGGGGTATGCTCGCCGTTGCCGGCGGTGGTATTCTTCGCAGTAGTTGTGGTTGCTTCCGTAGTCGTTGTGGTTTCTTCGGTAGTTTCCGTTGTGGTGGTTTCAGTACCAACGTACTCATCGATCATCACAATGGCTCTGCCGTCCGGATTTGCCGTTACCACAGCATTTTCCACGCTCCAGCTGCCGTCTTCATTCAGGCTGACGCCAACAAACAGTACCAGTGTACCGTCTTCGTTCAGCTGGAAGTAGATCGGTTCTGCAACGAGGTAATCTGCCGGAGCCAGTGTTTCGGTCAGGCAGTACGGTGTGTTCGGCTGGATTCCGGCAAAGACATGCGATACGCCTTCTTCGGATACCCACTGATCGATCACATTGCCGCTCTGATCGGTAATGTTCAGAGATGCTCCGCCGATCTCATTGCCGCCCACGTCACACTTGCGGATCACATAGCCGTCCGGCTGTTCGGTGGTGGTGACAATTGTAGTTGTCGTTTCCTCCGTTGTCGTGGTGGCTTCTGTGGTAGTTTCAACAGTGGTTTCTTCTGTCGTGGTAGTCGTTGCTTCGATGGTTGTCGTAGCTGCTGTTGTGACAGTTGTTTCTACGGTAGTGCTGGTTTCGGTCACCGTTTCCGCAGTCGTTCCTGCGGCAGTTGTGGTGGTCGATGCTGCACTGGTTTCCGTAGAAGCACTTGCTGTTGTAACAGTGGTTTTGGCGGTTGTGGTATCTGTGGTAGTTCCGTTGGTAGAAGTGGTAGTCGGGCCTGCACTGGTTTCCGTAGTGTTTCCGCTAGTTGCCAGTGTGGTGTCTGTTGTCACTTCGGTGGTGGTTTCACTGGTAGAAGTGGTGGTCGGGCCTGCACTGGTTTCCGTGGTGTTTCCGCTGGTTGCCAGTGTGGTGCCTGTTGTCACTTCGGTAGTGGTTTCACTGGTAGAAGTGGTAGTCGGGCCTGCACTGGTTTCCGTGGTGTTTCCACTGGTTGCCAGTGTGGTGTCTGTTGTCACTTCGGTGGTGGTTCCACTGGTAGAAGTGGTAGTCGGGCCTGCACTGGTTTCCGTAGTGTTTCCGCTGGTTGCCAGTGTGGTGTCTGTTGTCACTTCGGTGGTGGTTCCACTGGTTTTCGATGTAGTTGTTACAGTTGAAACTGTGGTAACTGTACCAGTTCCCGTAGTGGTTTCTGTGTCAGATGTTGTGCTGCTTTCGCTGGTTGAAGTAGTTGTTGTGGTTGTGGTTGTGGTTGTTGTCGTTGTAGTCGTTTCCGAAGTCGATGTTGTAGTAATCGCAGGCTGTTCCGCATCGCAGACCAGAATCTGTCCTGCGGTCTTGTCATAGTAGTAATAACCCTCGGTCGCTTTGTCGTTCAGGTTGTCTGCGTCACCGGTGGTGCTTGTGACAACACCGTTTTCCACAGTAAAGGTCATCGTTGATTTGATTACTGTGTAAGTCTTTCCGGTTTCGGAATCTACAAAAGGTTCGCCGCTTTCTCCCAGAGTATAGGTGCCGTCCGGCAGCTTGCTCAAAACGGCATCTGTCTTGCCGGAAGTCCATGTAATGGAATCTGCGGTTCTGCTGTCCACGGTGTTATTTTTGATATTTTCTACCGTCACACCGTCCAGCGTTGCTCCGCTTTCGTCCGGATTTGTCAGTTTCAAGGTTAACTTTGCTCCGGTGACTTCCTGCTTTCCGGTGATGTCCTTCTTGCCAATGGTAAGCTTGGAAACCTCGTCCTGAATGGTTGTGGTTCCGGTCACCTTGCCGTCTGTTCCAATGGTGAAGGTTTCTTCTGCGGTGTACAGCTGATAGCCGTCCGGTGCATTGGTTTCCTTCAGCTGATAGCTGCCTGCCGGCAGTCCGGTGATGGTCGTTGCATCTTCTCCGGAAACAAACTGAATGGTCTTGCCGTCTGTACTGATGCTGTAATCCGTTCCCTTGACCAGTACTGTCTTGTTCCCGTTCTTATCGGTTCTGGACAGTTCCAGTTTCGTGGTATCCAGCACGTTTTCTGCGGTGATCTCCAGTGTTGCACCGGCTACTTCCGCACCGCTTGCTGCGTCCTGCTTGCTGATCGGTACGACGTTGACAGCTTCCGCATCGCAGACCAGAATTTCTTCCTTGGTCTTATCGTAGTAATAATAACCCTCGGTCGCCTTGTCATTCAGTTTGTCTGCGTCACCGGTGGTGCTTGTGACAACACCGTTTTTCACAGTAAAGGTCATCGTTGATTCGATTACCGTGTAGGTCTTTCCGGTTTCTGTGTCTGTAAAGGCATCGCCGCTTTCTCCCAGAGTATAGGTGCCGTCCGGCAGCTTGCTCAAAATAGCATCTGTCTTGCCGGAAGTCCATGTAATGGAATCTGCGGTTCTGCTGTCCACACGGATATTTGCTGTCACACCGTCCAGCGTTGCTCCGCTTTCGTCCGGATTTGTCAGTTTCAGGGTCAACTTTGCTCCGGTGACTTCCTGCTTTCCGGTGATGTCCTTCTTGGCAATGGTAAGCTTGGAAGTGTCATCTTCCATTACGATCTTGTTGTCGTCCTTGGTCAGTCCGTTTACCGTTCCGACCTTGCCGTCAGCTCCGACCTCGAAGTTCATCGCCTCAGTCTTTTTGGTGAAGCCGTCCGGTGCGGTGGTTTCTTCCAGCGTGTACACGCCTGCCGGCAGATTTGCCAGTGTCACACCGCCCTTGGCTTTGTCCGAAGTCCATGTAATGGTGTTGCCGCTGGTTTCGATTCCAGCAGTGCTGCCGTCGCTGTAGGAGCCCTTGACTTTGCTCAGGTCTGTTCCTGCCGGTGCAGTCAGTTTCAGTACGGCTCCGGTGAGTTCTTCTCCGCCGCCGACTGCCTGCTTGCTGATCGTCACGCTGGGCTTCTGACCGTCCTTCATGGTAATGTCATTGCCGGAAACGTCATATTCTGTGGTTCCCGTTGCATCAACTACACCGTTTTTAATGGTAAAGGTGAAGTCTGTGCTTACCTTGTTGTAGCCGTCCGGTGCAACTACCTCCGTCATGGTGTAGGTGCCGTCCGGCAGACCGATGATGTTGGTCTTGTTTTCGCCGTCAGAAATAAAGGTGATAGTATTAGATGTCTGTGTGTATTTGCTGTAATCAGCGTTGTCCTCCAGAGAGTCTGCCTTTGTCAGCAAAGTTTCCCCACGCTTGACCTCCAGCACATCTGCATTCAGACTGCCGTTTGTCCGAGTGATCTTGATGGTTGCACCTGCCAGTTCCTTAGAATTTGCAATATCCTGCTTGTCAACGCTGACTTGTGCACGGTTGATAACCGTTACACCGGTGCTTCCCAACTCAGCATATGCCATCGATTCTGCATTTTCTGTGACAATATAGCCGTCATCGCCGATTTCAAATGCAACTTCTACCGGCACATAGTTATTCTGTGCAGCTTCTGTCAGTTTGTACTTTCCGGCTGTCAGATTAGTAAATATTTTTGCTGTACCATCGGTTGTCCAGCTTTCCTCATTACCATCCGGCTTTTTCAAAGTCAGCTTATAGCCGGTCATTGCCTTACCGTCTACATCTGTTTTTGCAAAGGACAATTCCACTTGTGTGGTATTGGCATCGGTAATGACCTTTTCGCCCGGAATACCCGGCAGCAGGTCTACCCGACTGCTTTTGCCGGAGTAGGTAGCGAGGAATGTCTTGCTGCTGCCTGCCGATTCCACTGTGGTTGTGCTGCCATTTTCCACGCGGTTGCCGTCTGCATCCAGCTCAAAGACATAATAGATCTTGCTGCTGTCCAGTCCGTCAAAGGTGACAGACTTTTTGCCCTTGTCGCCGGCTGCAATGGTAATTGGCTCTACCTTTGCCGTGCCTGTAGCATCCTTTACCGGCTCATAACTGCCATCTGCGTTCAGCGTAAACAGTCCTACCTTAATTGCATGGTCAACTGCCGGATTGCCGTCCTCGGTTGCGATCTTCGTTACCTTGATCTGAGCCGGATTCTTGGTGGTGTTTGTGATAATGGTGTTTGCCTGCGGTGCGTCCTTGGTCAGGGTAAGTGCCGCAACCTGATTGTGGTCATCGCAGCAGTCATAAGAAACGTAGAATGTCGTATTTGTTTTCGTAGTGGAATCCTTGGGATCGAGAACAACAGGCATCTGGAAAGAAGCACCGTTTTCGACACGCTTGTCACCGTCCATTTCAAAGATGTAGTACGGAGTATCTGCTTTCAGACCGTCAAAGGTCACATCAGAACCTGCAGTAACATTCTTTGTTGTGCCGACCTGTGTGTAATCGTTTCCGTTCTTGGTGAACAGTCCCACGGAGAATACAGGTGTGCTCTTGACATCATCTGCGATCAGCACCTTGCTGACGGTGATGCTGTACTGGGTTTCTTCAAAGTTAGTGATTCTAGTAGTACCGCCTGCCTGTACTGCCGACCGTATTACCGGTACGAAAGAGTAGCGGATACCACTGTCCGCAGTGTAAGTATCAGAATCTCCTGTATAAGTCGGAACGCCGTTGGCATTGGTTTCCAGCACGTAGAAATCCATACCCTTGGGCACGTTTTCAAATGTAACTTTCTTTGAGTCTGCCTCGGTAAAGGTCAGGGACTGCACCGGTGCTTCCTCATAGCGAACATAATCGCCTGCCGCATTCTTGGTGAACAGGGCAAAATAGAAGGTGTCGCCGGTGACGTTTCCGCCTTCCACGCCTGCCAGTGTCTTGGTCAGCGTGATATCGCCCGTATTTTTGGTATTGGTCACGTCAACAGTCTGGTTCGTTGTGGCATCAGTGGAGATCACATTGTCTTTGTCTTTGTATGCCGGTGTGTAGTTGTGAATCTGATTGCCCTTGGCATCTGTTTCCAGCAGGTAAACGTTGTTGGCGTTGTTGGTCTGCTGCTTGATCGAGGACAGGTCTACGTCCTTCATGGTGACAGAAGCCTCAGTCTGTCCTGCCGGAATGGTGACGGAAATCACATCACTCAACCGTGTGGTGTAATTTTCATCGGTAAACAGTGCAAAGTAGAATGTTGCGTCCTTGGTTTCTGCTTCTGTCAAAGTCTTGTTGACCGTCACATCAACGGTGGTGTCCGGTGTCTGTACCCAGACGCCGACCTTTGCCGGCTCTGCTACCATGACAGTATCGCCCAGAATGTCGGTATTCTGATAGGAGTACGCGAAGCTGTTCCATGCGATATTTTCCTCGCCGGTCTTTGCCACATAGCTGGGAACGGTTGCGGTAACTTTGACAACAACTTCCTCGCCAACCTTGACGGTCGTATCTTGCAGCTGGATCCGGAAGTCTACGGTATCCGCAGAGGAAATACCTGTCCAGTTCATGACATCGTTCTGTCCCAGCCAGTCCTTGGAGTACTCATTCAGGACGGAGGTCTTGTCGGTGGAATAGCTGTACGCTGCATTTGCACTCACATCTGTTCCGCCTACCGTAACAGAATCAATGCTCTTGAGAGTCACGCCGAATGCGGAGAAACGCTCATAGCCGGAAACCAGACCCAAGTCACCCACATAGGGCAGACGGTCAATAATGGTCATGTTTTCCAGAGCTACCGGCGAGTTGTTCTTGATGTGGAGTTCATAGGTCACATCTTCGCCCTGCATGCCCTGCACATAGTTGTGCGTAGGCTGGCGGCTGTAACCGGTATCGGTTGCCGGATCCGTGTGGGGTGTGCCATTGTGTCCATTATTCTTATAGGTAATCGTTTTCCAGGACTCTGTGGTCAGGCCAACGATATTGTAGTTTGCATAGCTCCAGATCTGGTTGTCCTGCTTTTCGCCGGCAACCGTATCTTCTGCGGAGAACGGCTGGTCAATGGTGGCGTAACCGGTGTTGGTGATAACGCCCTCGCTTTCCTGTCCGTCCTTGACAGTGGTGGTGAACTGGAAGACGATGCACTTGTTCTTTTCCAGTTTAGCTGCCAGCTTGTCCACAGAGATAATCAGTTTCGAGCCGTCGATCTTATAGGCGGTATCTGGAACTTTCGTGCCGCCTTCCAGCAGACCAGTTTTGTCGTTTACTTGAAATGTAGAACTGCCGTCGCTGTTATACGTCAGATCCAGCACCTGATAGGTCATCTGCAAACCGGTTTCGTTGCTGAACTGGTAGGTTGCCGGCAGATTGTCGGTCAGTGTCACGCCGTCCAGTTTCAGGTCTGCCACATCGGTGGAGTTGCCTCTGCCGTTGTACAGCACAGTCTGCCAGATCAGGGTATCACCGGCGGTGATGTAGCCGTTTCCTACCGGCTGTACAGCAGTGTCATCATAGGTCTGTCCTGCAAAGGAGGCTACTGCCAGCTTGGCGAAGCCGGGGGCAGGGGTGGTTTTGGTGAAGCTGATGTCCACCTTATCCTCCGGCGAGATCACACGGTCACTGCCGTCATTTTTGCCCTCCACCACTGTCACCTTGGAAAGGGTGTTTGTCAGTGTGACTTTTTTCGCCGTGCTGTTTGCCAGTTCCTGTGCCTTGTCGGCGGTCAGCTTGGCTTGGTAAGTCAACTTTACGCCACCGCCCCACTGATTTTTAAATTTTTCTGTGGAAACAAATGTAAAGGTCAGCGTCTGTCCAACTTGAGTTGCCTGAATGCCACTCAAAGCTGTATGATTTGCAGTTCCCTCTACACTATTTGGCACATATTCCATGCCGTCCGGCAGCGTATCTTCTACAACGATCGTTTTCCCAGCATAGTCATTATTTGAACCAGAAAGTGCCAAGCTGTAGCTAAATGTTTTCTTCTCCAGATCTGCCGCTGTCATACCAACGATATTGGTCGTTTTGTCCTCACTATTTGTCAGTGACTTTTTCGCCTCAAAAACAGTATTGCTTACTGGATTCAAAATCATGTCATGTGCATACCAAGTTACAGTTTTGCTTCCGTGTTCGTTTACAGTCAGACCGCCTACTGCGGTATAGTTATAGACACCTCTCTGTGTTCCGAACTTTGTTTCAAATGCACTTAATGTCTGCATCAATGCACTATTATTCAGATTAGTACCATCACCATACCCCTGAATTCCCCTTTTTTCAGAAGCGTAGTCATTATTTGTATTAGTGACATCGTTTCCAAGTACCACGTATTCCACTGTCACTGATTCGCCAGCCGCCAGATTGATTCCCATAATATTAAAGGTTTCAACCGCATAGCCTCCACCATCAATTTTATTTTGCTCTACAGTAACAGTCTGAATTCTGGGGTTAGACGCATTGCCGTTAATTGCAACGACTTTCAGAACATCAGAAGCTTCCCACTTCAACGTTGTACCATAATCATATAAGTACAGGTTTTCCATGGTCGTGGTTCCGTGGTTGGTAAAAGTCGCCTGATATGTCAGCTTATCACCATTTACAATTTCTGTTGTATCATCTGCTGGTATACCATTTACTGCAATGATTTTCTTTTGCAAGCTATATTTGCTTAAATCTTCACCGCCGTAAATAGTATGCGTCGCAGTACCCTTTACTTCCGCACCTTCATATACTTTTGCGGTATTTGTCAGTGTTGCAGCTGTTGCAGAAGCTTCCACATTTGCATATACTGTCAAAGTAATTGACTTCCCTTTTGGAACAGTAATCGTTCCGCCGGCAGTCAATGTTTTTGTATCAACGGAAGTAATATTTTCTGTGGTGTCGTCTGATAAGGTCAAAATGCCATATGCACCACTATTTTCACGGAATGTCATGCCGTCCGGCAAGATGTCCTCTATTTTCACATTTTCAGCATCTGCTTCACCATTATTCGTTACTGTAATTGTGTAAACAACATCTTTTGCCGTGCCAAATGTGTAATTGCCGACATCTGCCGTCTTCGTAATCCCCAGCTGTGCTTTCGGTACATCCGGTGTAAACTTCACTTTATTGGAAGACTTGCCGTCTACCTTTGCCACATTGGAAATTTCTCCGGCCACGTCGTCTCTGATTGTACCAGTTACCGTGATCTGCACCGTTTTTCCTGCCGGAACGTCAATTTTATCCGGAAAGTCTGATCTTGTAACACCATCTACGGTATAAGTCATATTCTTCAGATTGTATGACAGACTATCATCTGAAACAAGAACACCTTTCGCGTCCTTTGCACCGGAGTTGGTAACAGAAATGGTATAGGTCGCAGTCTGTCCGGCAATGTGGGGATAGTACTTCTGTCCCAGATTCTTACCATTATAAGTTACATAGCCGCTCTTCATCGGCGTTTCAATCACTGCCTTGTCTTCCTTGACAGAGATCGTTGCCTTGGCTGTGTTTTTACCGTCGGTCACTTCGTTGGTCAGGTTTGGAGTCTGGTCTTTGGAAACCTTGCAGACCACCTTTGCTGTCACCGTTGCACCGGCAGCGACATTCTGGAATGTCACGCTGTTTCCGGAAACAGTACCGTCTGCGGCTGTGATGCTCTCCAGTGTCATGCCGTCCGGAACGTTATCTGTCAGGGTAATATCTCCGGCAGCATCACCGGTATTGGAAGCGGAGATCTCAAATTCTACAGTATCCCCGTTCACGTAGTATGCTTTTCCATTTTGTACGGTTTTTCCAATACTGAACTTCGGTCCCTGCGGAGCAGAAACTTTCAGTTCCACGCTGTTCCCGCCGATGGTCGAGTAGCTGGTATCGTCACCGTAGGGCTTGCCGGAAACGGTCAGGCTGTTGGTGACCTTGCCGTCTGCGGTGCCGTTCATCGTCACGGTGCTGCTGTTCAGAGGCAGTGCCACGTTCAGCTTGACTGCGGACATTTCTGCATTGGTGTTCTTGCTGTCCACGGTGAAGCTGATCTTGGCAGTGCTAGTGCCGTCGATGGCCTCTACGCTCAGATTGCCGGCGGTGTAGCCTGCTGCCGCAATGGCAGACTTGACGGCGTTTTCCACCGCGGTCTGTGCACCACCGGCAAAGGTCATTTCCGACAGTGAAATGGTGTCCTCGAATTTCAGGGACTGCACCCATTCCACGCCGTTTTTCTTGGAGGCGTTGTTCGCCGAAGCACTCAGGGTATAATTTACCGTGGTGCCGGCAGCCAGCTGTGCCGCTGTCAGGGCGTTTCTGTCCTCCGACTTGGACGCACTCCACTGCCGTTCTGCCTTGGCAGTAATTGTACTGCTGGCATTCTTGCCTGTGCTGTCCTGTACGATCTTTACGGTCGAGGGCGTTCCGCCCGGGGTCTTGCCGTTCTGGAACTTCGCCTGCAGCCGGACCTGTTTGGTCTGACCGTTGTCAATGTCAAAGGCGATATACCGGCTGCCGTCGCTGTTGACATGCAGGGTATACCCATTATAAACGGCACCGTCCCTGAAGCCGTTTCCGGCAAAGTTCGGCAGCAGCAGATTCTTGTCGGTGATCTCGATCCGATAAGAATCCACCTCCCCTTCATTGACGTTGTTTCCGGAGATCGTCGACATCAGATAGAACACATCTCCCGTATTCACTTCATCAATCGGATTATACTTGCTGTCCCGAAATTCGACACTGGCGTTTGTCAGTACCAGCGGTCCGCCGGATCGTCCGTTATTGTCCGCCGATACCGGAAACAGCATCGACGGCAGGCAGGTCACGATCATCAGGACTGCCAGCAAGACACTGATGACTCTTGTACGCAGGTGTCTTGTCTTTTCTGTCTGCATAAAAAAACTCCTCTCATTGCGGGAACGCTGCACGCAGTCTGTTTTGCATTCTTTCGTGCAAACTTTATGCGGCGTTTCCTCAGATTTTTTGCACGGGAAAACCGGTTCCCTGTGCAGATTTGCACCGTGGCAGCAACATCGACAAAAACGATATACATACCACATTTTTTACAGCAATTTCCACTAACTCCACCGCTTTTAACTGTTCAATTGTTTCCACAATCAAAAGAATATTTTGGTGTAAATCACGGAAATTGTTCTGATACAACTTTATTATACTGATTATCTGTGAAGTTTTATATCACTTTTTATGTAATATTCGAAAAGTAAAGGGAAGGATCAGGAAGTCTGTTCAAACTGCTTTCTGATTCTCCAAATTTTGCAGCGGCATCTCCGGCGAATGGCTGTCCGAATTTACCCGCGTGCAACTTTTTTCAATCACATATGACGAATCACGCCATTGTTTTTTCAAATATTTCGTGAAAAAAGCTATTGCAACCTTGCCCAAAATCCGGTATAATAAATAGTAGGGGATGTTCCAGAGGAAACGGAACAGTCCGCAGTATGGCAAATCGAAGCCAGCACTAATAAATGGCACGCCTATGCCAAATGCATTGAGGAGGATATTATGGTAGCAAAAACAACAGAAAATCCCCAGAGAGAAGAATTAAAACAAAAATTCGTAGACCGACTTCAGCTGGAGTGCAGCGTTTCTCCGGACGAAGCTTCTGACAAGCAGATCTATCAGGTGCTGTCTGCCCTGATGGTCGAAAAGCTGAAGCACAAGCGGCAGCATTTTATCAATAAAACCAATTCCGTCGGCGGAAAGAACGTTTACTATCTGTCCATGGAATTCCTGATGGGTCGTTCCCTGAAGACCACCCTGTACAATCTGGAACTGGCAGATGATGTCCGTGCGATCTTACAGGATTATCACATCAACCTGGACAGCATTTTCGAGTGCGAACCGGACGCTGGTCTGGGCAACGGCGGTCTGGGTCGTCTGGCAGCATGCTATCTGGACGCAATGGCAACACAGGAAATCCCTGCAACCGGTCACTCGATCTGCTATGAGTACGGTATCTTCAAGCAGATTCTGGAAGACGGCTGGCAGACCGAAGAACCGGACAACTGGTTGCCGGGCGGCAGCGTATGGCTGGACCCGAAGCCGGACGAAGCCATTGAAGTCCACTTCGAGGGCAACGTACAGGAATACTGGCAGGATTCCTATCACTATATTTCCCATGTCAACTACAACACCGTTATCGCGATCCCGTATGACATGTACGTTTCCGGTTACGGCAGTGCCGGCGTTTCTACCCTGCGTCTGTGGAAGGCACAGGCACCCAGCTTTGACATGAAGGAATTCAACGAGGGCAACTATGAACAGGCCCTGTCCCGCAACTCCATGGCAAATGCGATTTCCAAGGTACTGTACCCTAACGACAACCATCTGGAGGGCAAGTCCCTGCGTCTGCGTCAGCAGTACTTCCTGTGTGCCGCAGCTATCGGCGACATCGTCAACCACCACATGAACGTATACGGCACACTGGAAAACCTGCATGAAAAGGTAGCGATCCACATCAACGACACACACCCGACACTGGCAATTCCGGAACTGATGCGTGTGCTGCTGGACGACTGCGGCTATACATGGGATCGTGCATGGCACATCGTCACCAACACCTTTGCCTACACCAACCACACCGTTATGGCAGAGGCTCTGGAAAAATGGGACGTGAATCTGGTCAAGCAGATCGTGCCGCGTATCTTCCAGATCATCGTGGAGATCAACAACCGCTACTGTGCCGGTCTGATGGAACGCAACGGCGGCGACAGTGCAAAGACCACCCGCATGTCTATCATCAAGGACAACCAGATCCACATGGCTACCCTGTGCGTCATGGCTTCTCACAGTGTCAACGGCGTTTCCAAGCTGCACTCGGAGATCATCAAGGACAGCGTATTCCACGAAGAATATCTGGATACGCCGAACAAGTTCAAGAATGTCACCAACGGTATCGCATACCGGAGATGGCTGTATCAGTCCAATCCGGGTCTGACCCAGCTGCTGCGTGACAAGATCGGCGACGGCTTCCTGAAAGACGGCAGCGAGCTGAAAAAGCTGGACGTTTTCGCAGACGACAAGGCCGTTCTGGAACGGCTGCGGAAGATCAAGAAGGAAAACAAGCAGCGTTTCGCCAAGTATGTCAAGAAAAAGAGCGGTCTGGTTCTGGACACCGACAGCATTTTCGATGCTCAGGTAAAGCGTCTGCACGAATACAAGCGGCAGCACCTGAATGCTCTGCACATTCTGGCACAGTACAACGCCCTGCTAGAAAATCCGGATATGGACTTTACTCCCAAGACCTACATCTTCGCCGCAAAAGCTGCTCCGGGCTACTATCTGGCAAAGCAGATCATTAAGATGATCTGGGCTCTGTCTGAGGAAATCCGCAAGAACCCCCGCATTTCCGACAAGCTGTCTGTATACTTCCTCGAAAACTACTGTGTTACCATGTCTGAACTGCTGATGCCGGCCTGCGACATCTCCGAGCAGATCTCTCTGGCAGGCACAGAGGCTTCCGGTACCGGCAACATGAAGCTGATGCTGAACGGTGCCATTACACTGGGTACACTGGACGGCGCAAACATCGAGATCGGTGATGCAGTTGGTCCGGAAAATATCCTCATCTTCGGCATGAAGACCGAGGAAGTCAACACCCTCAAGGCCCGCGGCTATCGTCCGGAGGACTATTACAACAACAATCCGGTCATCAAGAGCTGTATCGACCGCATGTATGCCGGCATCAACGGCTGCAAGTTCACTGAAGTGGCAGACTCTCTGCGGACACTGGATCCGTACATGGTTCTGGCAGACTTCGACAGCTATTGTCAGGTACAGGAACACAGTTCCAAGCTGTACACCGACAAGGACACATGGACCAAGATGTCCCTGCACAACATTGCCAACGCAGGCATCTTCTCCGCAGACCGTGCTGTAAACGAGTACGCAAAGGATATTTGGAATATCTGAGGACTGGGGAATCTCTCCCGGAACTGATATAATCTGACGAAAACGGAGCAGCACAAACCCTGCTCCGTTTTCTTGAATGAACAGGTTGTGCGGTGTCCGCGAAATTACAATTTGCATATTCTCACTTCACAAAGAAAGGAGCATCTCTGTATGCGTTATTTTTACAACAGCTGGGATTCGGCGTATAAGTCGCACTTCGGTGCCATTGCCAGAAACCAAAGCTGTCAGTTCACCATTCGCCTGCCGGAAGAAACGCCGCTGGACTTTTCTCCGGTGCTGGTGGTTTTCCGCACCGGCTTCAAGGAACGTTTTCTGCCGATGAACGTGAAAGAACACGAAAACGGCTATGTCACATACACCACAGATCTCATTCCCAAGTACTCCGGCGTACACTACTACTATTTCTCCTACACCTCCAATGGTGTGCGGCACTATATCAAGCGGGGCGATGCCTGCCACGGCACACTGGATCAGGGAGAAATGTTCCAGCTGACAGTCTACAACGAGGACTATCAGACACCCCAGTTCCTCAAGGGCGGCGTGATGTATCAGATCTTCCCCGACCGCTTTTGCAGCAGCGGCAAGATGCATGACAATGTGCCCTCTGACCGCGTGATGCGGGAATGGGGAGAACTCCCCTACTACAAGCCCGACCAGAACGGACACGTCTGGAACAACGACTACTTCGGCGGCGATCTGGACGGTATCCGCAGCAAGCTGGACTATCTGAAAGATCTGGGCGTGACCTGCATCTATCTGAACCCGATCTTCGAATCCCACGAGAACCACCGCTACAACACCGCCAATTACCGGAAGGTAGACCCGCTGCTGGGCACCAACGAGGACTTTCGGGAACTGTGTAAGGCTGCCAAAACCCGCGGCATTTCGGTAATTCTGGACGGCGTATTCTCCCACACCGGTGCAGACAGCATCTATTTCAACAAGTTCGGCCGCTATCCCACCCCCGGTGCGTATCAGTCCGAAAAGAGCCCCTATTACTCCTGGTATCACTTCTGGGGCAACAAGGAATATGAGTCGTGGTGGGGCATTGACACCCTCCCCAACGTGGACGAGAACAACCCCAGCTATACCAAGTACATCTGCGGCGATGACGGCGTACTGGACTACTGGCTCAGTCTGGGGGCTGCCGGATACCGTCTGGACGTTGCCGACGAACTGCCGGACGAATTTCTGGACAACCTGCGTGCCTGCGTCAAGAAGTTTGACGAGGAAAAGATCGTCATCGGCGAGGTCTGGGAAGACGCTTCCAACAAGGAGGCGTATGGTGTCAAGCGGCGGTATCTGCTGGGCGACCAGCTGGACAGCGTGATGAACTACCCGTTCCGCGAGGCAATTATTGCTTACATGAAGGGCGAAGCTGCCACCACATTCCGCGACCGCATCATGGGCATTCTGGAGAACTATCCCAAGTGCACTGTCGATGTGCTGATGAACTTCGTTTCCACCCACGACATCGAACGGGCGATCAACCGGTTCGGCGGACAGCCCTGCGACGACAAGAGCAAGGACTGGATGGCATCGAATGAACTGTCGCCGGAGGAATACGAACGCGGCAAGACACTCCTGAAAGGGGCTATGGTATTGCAGTTCTTCCTCCCCGGTGTACCCAGCATCTACTACGGCGACGAAGCCGGCTTGCAGGGCTGGAAGGATCCGTTCAACCGCCGCTGCTATCCGTGGGGACAGGAGGACACCGAGCTCATCGACTACACCCGCCAGCTGGCAAAGATCCGGCGGGAACACCCTGCATTTGCAGAGGGTGCTATGGAATTTCTGGTGCTGGAGGACAATGTTGTGGGATTTGCCCGCTATATTCCGGAAAATGGCTCCAGTGCTGTGATCCTGCTGAACCGCAGCGGAAATACCGCAATGGTTTCGCTCCGCGACAAGGCATTCGGCCGCTATGCATTCAGCACGGTCATCAGCGGCATCTGCGACGGTGATGCCGTGATCCTGCCGAAGAACAGCTATGCCGTAATCAGTGCCGTCCGCACCAATGTGCCGAATGCACGATAACAAACACAGTGTTTCCCTAGACAATCACCGCGAGGGCAGCCGAAAGGCTGCCTTTTGCTTTTATCTTTTCACGTGCTCTGATTCGACAAATTTTCTATAGTTTGATTTGAAAATTGATTGTTTAGCAATGCAAAACTTTTCTTTTTTCGAAAATGGTGAAAAAGGCTTTACAAGTGCCCGAAAATGTGATATACTAATGAAGTCGACAATCGAGGTGTGGCTCAGTTTGGTAGAGCACTACGTTCGGGACGTAGGGGCCGCAAGTTCGAATCTTGTCACCTCGACCAATTGCAGAAGGCTGAATTACGAAAAAAGCTCGTAATTCAGCCTTTTTTCGTTACCTGGGGTGTTTTGCGAAAAACAGGTTTTTTCCCAAAATGGCAAGTAAATACGGGCAAATGGCAAGTAAAATGGCAAG
>ENA-OVFO01000825-OVFO01000825.1-human-gut-metagenome-genome-assembly--contig:-NODE-825-length-15378-cov-5.658357_pt1 | contig 15378 bp, 10 predicted proteins | sample MGYA00237761_ERZ505401 | MGnify/ENA primary metagenome ERZ505401 (study PRJEB26158, sample SAMN06016330) | human gut metagenome | biome: human gut; feature: ankylosing spondylitis patient; material...
AAACTGGCACGATAGATAGAATAAAAACACCCGATTTGTACAACAAAATCGGCTTTGACAAAAAATATTCAAAGTATTGCGGAAAGGAATTGTTCAATATGGCGTTTCAGACGAGCTGTGTCACTGGTGCCAATATCGTTACCGGGCTGACCTTCCAGCAGGATGTTATGGCCGATGCCGAGGGGCGGGAACTGGTCCAGCATGGCAGCGCCCTGTTTCCCATTGCCTGCTACGCGGAGAACCTGAAAAGCTATTCGGTGGCCTGGCACTGGCACGAGGAGTTTGAGTACATACTGGCCATGAAGGGCCCCCTGACGGTGGACGTGAACAAGACCCGGGTGACCCTGCAGACGAATCAGGGCGTGTTCCTGAACTCCGGCATCCTCCACGCGGTGGAGCAGGCGGAAAAAGGGGAGGCTCTGCTCCACTCGGGCGTGTTCCACCCCCGGCTGGTGGGCGGAATGGACACCATCTTCTGGCAGAAGCTCATCCGACCCATGCTCCAGCCGGATGCTCCCGCTTTTTTTCTGCTGGATGGAGCCGTGCCCTGGCAGGCGCAGGTGTTGACCTGCCTGCGGGAAGCCTGGCAGGCGGTTGCCGTGGAGCCCTTTGATTACGAGAACCGGGTGCGATATTATCTCTCTGCGGCATTGCGGCTGCTGAGCACCCAGTGCGTGGGCGGCAGGACCAAGGTCTCCCAGCAGGAGCAGATCGCCGCCGAGCGGATGAAGCAGATGCTCCGCTTCGTGGAGGAACACTACGCGGAAGAGCTGACAGTCCAGCTCATCGCGGGCAGCGTGGCCCTCAGCGAGAGTGCCTGTCTGCGCAGTTTCAGGCAGATGCTGGGCATCACGCCCATCCAGTACGTCAAGCAGTTCCGGGTGGAAAAAGCCGCCGAGCTGCTGCGCTCCACCCGGCTCAAGACCGGCGAGGTGGGGCTGGAATGCGGCTTTTCGGACGCCAGCTACTTTATTAAGACCTTCCGGGAGATCAAGCACTGCACCCCTCGGGAGTACCGTATCCGCTTCTGCTGAGCAAAAAGCAAAAAATGCCGGGCAGCTGCAAGCTGCCCGGCATTGCATTACAAAATTTCCCCCTGCCAGCGCTCCGGCGGGATGATCGGCTCGGTGACAAAGGCTTCGGGATTCGGGGCAAGAACATGGCGGGTGACCCGGAAAAGCCCCCCGGCGTCGCACAAAATGCAGCTTGCATCGCCAAATTTCGTGTTCCGGGCTGCGCCGCAGTCCAGATACGCCTGTTCCAGCTTGACGAAATCCTCCGAGATGTGCGGCTGCTGTGCGTTGTAGTGGCGGCGCATATAGACGGTGTGCTGCGCCCCGGCTTCGTCCACCACGGTCATCTGCATGGGCTTGTCGGTCAGGCGGTTCGGCACGTTCAGTACCTCCTCCACACTATGGATAAAGGTGTTGCGGGCGTGGGTGACCCCCAGCAGCAACACTTTGCCGTGGGCTGCCCGCAGCCGGTCGTAGCAGCCGCCGGGAGTGCAGGGGGTGTTGGCGTCCAACTCCCCTTCCAGATACGCAGCTGCGCCCTTGCCGTAAGCCGCCATGCTGTGGGTGGGGTGCAGCGAGCGCACCACGCCGGGGCGCTGCCGGAACAGCTCCGGCAGAATGCCCACGCAGCACGGGCTGTGGCGTACATCGAACACTCGGTTTTCCTCGTTGATGAACCGCCATGTGTGGGTGGGCAGCAGCAGCAAGCCCTCTGCAAAAAACTCCATCCATGCGTCCAGAACCGTGTCTGCGCCGCCCTCCACCGGGCCGATGGACTTCATGGAGGAATGGATCAGGATGGTCTCGTTGCCTGTCAGCCCCATCGCGGCAAGGTCGTGCTTGAGGTCAGCCTTTGTGTATGCCATGTCGTTTCTCCTTTTCGGGCATTTTGTCTGTACCCAGTTTACCGCCTTTTGTGCGGCAAAGCAAGCACGCACGCAAAAAAGGCAAACACCCTGTTGTATTTGCCGGAGACGAGCCGGTATCTGCGGGGTGTGTGCCCTTGCAGCTTTTTTAGTAAAATCCTGTATACAGCATATCATCTCGCAGCGTTACCGCGAAACAAGCACAGCGCCTTGCAATTATAGCAATTTGACAGTTGTTTCCTGTTTTCTTTGTGCATTTGGTACAACAGTCACTTGATTGCAGCATTTTATCAGCACTTTTCCCGCATTGCAAAGTGGTATATCAGTTTTTCAGTTTCAGGAACAGTTCCGTGCGCGAGTGCGCATTCTTGTATACAAGTATTCAAATTAAGTTCCATTCCAGCATTGACATTCAGTTGCTGTAACGGTACAATGATACTAAGATTACATTTACCGGATAAATGGAGAACAACTATGGCTACATTACAGCACACTGATGAGCTCTATCATATTCTCGAGGACGAGATCTGCGCACTGAAGATCCTGCCCGGGGAAGCGCTGAGCGAAAACCAGCTGTGCAAGCGGTTCGGCGTTTCCCGCACTCCTATCCGCAGCGTTTTGCAGCGGCTGGAGCAGAACCGCTTTGTGCAGATCATTCCCTGCAAGGGCACCATTGTTACCGCCATCGACACCGGCGTGGTGGACCAGCTCATCTTCCAGCGTGTTGCGGTGGAGGGCATGGTGTTCCGGGATTTTGTGCAGAGCTGCTCGCCCATGGAGATCCTTGCGGTAGAACACCTTTATAATATGCTGCTGGAAGCCGCTGCAGGGCGCAGCGACCCGGAGAACTTTGATTTCAACCACTTCCTCAGCTGCGACCTTGCCATGCACGAGTACTGGTTCCACAAGACCAGCAAGGAGTACCTCTGGGAGCAGATGACCCGTCCGCAGGCAGACTACTCCCGCTTTATCCGTCTGGACATCGTGGGTGCACGCAACGTGTCCAGCGTCGTCAGCGAGCACGCCGAGATGCTGCGCATCCTGCGTGAGAAGGATCTGGACGCCATTGAGCCGCTGATGCGCACCCACCTGTACGGCGGTGTGAGCCGTATGGGCAGCAAGATCTACTCGGACGAATACCGCGGCTACTTCAAGCTACCGGAGAACAAAAAATAAAGAAGGCCGCTGCACAGGAAACTGTGCAGCGGCCTTCTTCTGGTTGCGCCAGCAGGAGTCGAACCTACGATGGGGGAGTCAAAGTCCCCTGCCTTACCGCTTGGCGATGGCGCATCATGCAAAACAGTATAGCATATTTTCCGCTGTTCCACAAGAGGTGCGCCGCATTTTTGCAGCTTTTTCTGTGCGCTGTCTGCCGCACTTGCGGCGGTTTGGGTCGGTTTTTGGGCTTTGCGGCCGGGCCCCTGCGTTTTCCATATTCTTCCATGTTTTTACGAAAGGCAAGTTTTGCGGGACGCGTTTTTCAAAAAACACAGTCCGCAGGGGGCACAAGATTCATATTGCAAAGGTGAAATTTATTTTTTTCCTGATTTTTCTTATTATTTTCTCAAAAGACTGTATTTTTTGTTGCGGTTCTGGTACACTGGATGTGATAAAAATAAGTTGAAGAAACTACGCCGATGTCCGGGCTGTCCCCGGGCGGGGCAGTGTCTCCATCTTTGTGAAGGAAAGCGAGGGATCTCATGAAAAAATTCCTGAAAACGCTGGTGGTCGGGCTTTGCCTGTTCACGCTGCTGTGCTGCGCACTGCCGGCTGCATTTGCCGCCGACAAAACTTCAGGGAGCAAAAAGGAAGAGAACGTGTACGCCATTGGTATGGATGCCCAAGGCGGCATCTGCTCCACCGTGGTAACCTACACGAACCTGTCCGGCAAACTGGAGAGCACGCCCGAGCAGCCTACCATGACGGGCTACTCCTTTGATGGCTGGTACACCGAGCCGGTGGGCGGCAGCAAGGTGACCACCTCCACCGTGTTCACCTCCGACGCCACTATCTACGCCCACTGGACTGCCAAGGCCGGTACTTCTACCGTGCCGCAGCCCACCACCCAGCCTGCCGCCACCCAGTGGCAAAAGTATGTAGGCCCTGCCCTTGTGGCCGGTGCCCTGCTTACCACCCTGCTGGTCGCCACCATGTTCTGAACACTGCTGTAAACACAATGACACCATTGAAGAAAGGGATCTTACCATGACTACTTCTACCATGAAAATGCCCGCCAGCTATTCCGCTATCGAAGCCGAGGAGATGACCTATCTGGACGGCGGCGCCAGCAACGCTTATCAGTCCTTCCTGGACATCGGCAAGGTGTTCAACTACATTGCCCGCATCTTCTCCGGTGCAAGCTCCATCATCAACAACGTTAACGTCATCTACCAGTCCTTTGTATCGCTGAACAGCCTGCTGGGCAGCTTCGGCAAGTAAAAGCATCACCCCAAAGTTCAGATCCGGGAGCCGCGCTTTTTTCGAAAAGTGCGGCTCCCGTTTTTCGTACACGCTGTAATTCAGTGCATTACTGCGCAGCACTTCACGTTCCAGAATTGTGAACAAACTTTTTAAGCTTTTGGGGGGTCAGTGGTCGTTTTTTGGGCTTTTTCTATATAAAAAGCAAAAAAATGCGATATTTTTTTGGCTTTATCTCTTGATTTTGTGTCTGATTTGTTATATTGTTGTTACATGGAATGTGCTAAAATAAGATAGTTTATAAAAGGTCTCTCCAGCTGCGCAAATTGCGTGGCAACAAGTGAATTATCAGGCATTTCCTTTAAGTTGTTTCGGTTTTTTCGAAAAAATTTTCGTTATCTTTACATTCGGGAGTTTGTACACAAATGGCAGATCGTGAACTGCGGCGGATGCACCGCGCTGAACTGATAGAGATCATCTATGCGCTGAAGCAGAGCGAGGACCAGCTCAAGGCGCAGAACGCCGCGCTTACCGCGCAGCTGCAGGACCGGCAGCTCCGGCTGGAAAGCGCCGGTTCCATCGCGCAGGCCGCGCTGGAGCTGAACAACGTGTTCGCCGCCGCGCAGGCCGCCGCCGATGACTATCTGCACTCGGTGCAGGCCAGTCTTGCGGACACCAACGCCACCGCCGCCAATACCCTTTCGCAGGCGCGCAGCGAGGCCAAGCGCATTCTGGAGCAGGCACAGGCAGACGCCGACAGCCTGAAAGCGCAGGCGCAGCAGGAATGCGACGCCATGACCGCCGCCGCCGCGCAAAAACGCACCCAGACCGAGGCCGACTGCAAGGCCATGGTAGAGCGCGCCGAGCAGGAGGTGCAGCAGCGCTGGCAGGCATTTGACCACAAGGCCAACGAGCTGCTGGACCAGTATCGCAGCACAGACGGCCTGCCTTCGGAGGAAACATGAAAAAACGCGATATCCGGTTTGCTTCCATCCCTTCCACCGAGGAAGTGGCCGCAGAACGTGAGCGTCTTGCGTACCAGAGCCGCTACCAGCGGGTGCTGCGCAGTACGATCTATATTCTGGTGGTGGTGGCCGCAGCAGCCGTGCTGCTGGCTACGCTGTTTCTGCCGGTGCTTCAGGTCTCCGGCGACAGCATGTACCCTACATTAAATGATAAAGACATTATCCTGCTGGTAAAATCCAACCACATTGAAAACGGCGAGCTGTGCGGGTTTTACTGGCAGAACAAGCTGCTGCTCAAGCGCATCATCGGGCAGCCCGGTGATGTGATCGATATGGACGTGAACGGCGTAGTCTCGGTAAACGGCGTGGCGCTGGACGAACCCTATGTGGACGCGCTGACCGTGGGCGAATGCGACATCCGGTTCCCCTATCAGGTGCCGGAAAACCGTTACTTCGTGCTGGGCGACCACCGTGCCACCTCCATCGACAGCCGCAGCAGCGTGATAGGTTGCGTTGAAAAAAGCCAGATCGTGGGCAGGGTTTTCCTGCGGATATGGCCCTTGTCCAGTTTCTCGTTGATCCATTGACCCCGGGAGGAGGTATTTCGTTATGAACGACATTCTTAAAACGTACATGGAGCGGTTCCGTGAGAACCGGCACACCCTGCGGCGCTACACCGCATTTGTGCTGGCGCTTGCCATGATCACCACCCTGTTCGTCAACTGGCAGCTGCATGGCGTGGGCATCTCGATGACCGCGCAGTACCAGTGCGGCGAGGAGGAGCACACCCACACCGCGGATTGCTACACCAAGGTGCTCACCTGCGGTTACGAGGAAGGCGAGCTTGAAAATGCGGACGAGGTGGCCGCCGCTGCTGCGACCAGCCAGCCCACCGTTGAGGCTGAGCCCGCGCCGCTGTCGCTGGAGCCGCAGATCGAGTTTGTGCCCCACGAGCACACCGAGGACTGCTACACCGAGGTGCAGACCCTGACCTGCATGGAGGAAGAGCACGTCCACGGTGACGACTGCTTCGACCCCGAGGACGGCACCCTGATCTGCGAGAAATTTGAGCATACCCACGATGAAAACTGCTATACCACCGAGTACGAGCTGACCTGTGGACTGGAAGAGGGCGAGCTTGTGGAGCAAGTGGTGGAGCCCACCCAGAGCGCCGAGCTGGCGGCTATGGCTGTGGCCGAGCCTGTGGCACTGGAGCCGACGGTGGACACCGTGGAGCCCATCTACCACCACCACACTGACGCCTGCTACGAGGAAGTGCTTACCTGCCCCCTGCCGGAGCATCACCACACCGTAGCCTGCCTGAGCGACACCTCCGCCGACGTTGAGACCCCCGAGGAGTGGCAGGCCGTCAACGACGAGGCCGTGATGACCGGCAACTGGGACGAGGACCTGCTCAGCGTGGCAAAGACCCAGCTGGGCTACGAGCAGAGCGAGAAAAACTTCGAGATCGACCCCGCGGACGGCGTGACCCTGCGCTACTACTCCCGCTACGGCCAGTCTTACGGCAACCCCTACGGCGAGTGGGACGTGATGTTCCTCTCCTACTGCCTGAAGTACGCCGGTATCCCCCAGAGCGCCATCCCGCAGGAGGCCAGCGTGCTTTCCCTGCGCAGCTCCATGAGCGACATGGACTGGCTGCTGGACGGCGAGGATGGCAGCGCCGCCAATGTGGGCGACATCGTTATTTATAATAAGTACGTCACCCGCACTGTGGCTGTGGACAGCAGCGCCGATGGTGCAGCGGACGGTCTGGACGACCAGTTCAGCATGGACGCTGAGGGTGAGAACGGCGCAGAGCTTGAGGAATCCGGCGCTGCTGCGCTGGATACCGCCCCCGCCGCCGAGGACGCCCCCGCTGCCGACAGCGTGATCACCCCCGATCTCCCCGACACCGCCAACCCGGAGCAGCCCGCCGCAAAGCCGGTGGACAGCACCGGCACCTCTGCATCCGGCGCGGACACCCTTATCCCCAGCGTGGATTCCCCCGCTGCCGAGCCGCAGACCACCACCGTGACTGACGCTCAGCCCGTGGAGACCGTGGGCATCGTGAGCGAGGCGGACGAGAACACCCTGACCGTTATCTCCGGCGACGTGGACGGCAAGGTGGCTGAGGTCACCCTTTCCAGCGCCGAGGTTCTGGCCGTGGTGGATGTTGCCGCCGCCCAGTACGCAGACGAGATGCTCTCCTCTGCCGTTGACGGCGCACTGCAAGCACCCGATATGCTTACGCTGGCGGGTGAGCCCATGACTGCAAGCACCACGGCCACGTTGAACGATAACTGGATCACCGGCATTACGATCAAGCTCAACGGCCAAACCTACACGGTCAAGGGCACTCCCACCACCGATGCCCCTACACTGCCCAAGGGTGTTTCCGTTACCGTCAATGACAATGTCTCCTTGCATTATGGCTTTGACATTCCCGATGGGAGCGCCAAGGGTGTAAGCACCCTGACCTACAAGCTCCCCAGCCATCTTATTCCGCTTAAAAACGTTGCAAGCGGATATCTGACTAACGGTCAAAACGAAACCATTGGTAATATTACCGTAGACACAAACGGTCTTGCTACCCTCACCTTTAACAAACCGCTGAGCGGACAGACCAGCGGCACATTTTACGTTGATTGCCGCGTAAGCGAAACATCGACCTCAACTGAAAATAAGATCAGATTCCCCGGAACCAACCATACTGTTGAGATCAAAAAGCAGACGGACGTTAAAGTTAAAAAAGAGATCGTAAAGAACGCCAGCGGCTCTGAGTATACGCTGCAATCTGACGGTACCTATAAGGTGCACTACAAAGTTACCGTAAGCACGAAAAACGGCAGCGGCGAGACGATCGATCTGGTAGATAAGATCACCGAGATCAATAATATTTCGGATGTCAAGTATCAGGATGTCAAGCTGTACAAGAACGGTAGCACTACACCGTACAGCGATTGCAAAGTGACTACGTCTAACGAAAACGGCCGTCCTGCAATCAAGATCACAACAGCCGACGGCAGCAAGCTGCCCGCGCTGAACGCCGGTGAGTATTATACACTGGACTATGATCTTGAGTTCAAGAAAACCAAGCAGGACTGGGGTAATATTAAAAATACCGCTTTTGCCAATGGCGAGAGCAACGGTAAAGAAATCAGTTTCCAAAACGAGCTGCAAAAATATGGCAGCTATGACCCAAAAACAAGAGAAATCACTTGGACGATCGAGATTTACCCCAACGGCAACACGCTGGCCGGGCTTGAATTGAATGATACCCTGCCTACCGGAACTGAAATGACCGGCAAATTCATCATCAAGGACAAGGACGGCAAAAAGCTTGTTAACAAAACTGCTTTTGAAATTGGTAAAAACAAATTCACCTACACCTTCCCGAATGATTCTCCCTTCAACGACCCGAATGCAAATTCCAAGTATACAGTAACCTATACCACAACTGCCCCGGCTGACTTTGCAACGAACCCCACTGTAAGCAACACTGCAACGATCAAACTCAATGGGGGCAAGAAGTGGGAAGGCACGGGCTCTGCCGGCTACAACAAAGGCAGCGAGGTCGTCAGCAAAACAACTAAATCTGGTAATAATGAATCCACCCTGACCACTTCCGATCTGGATACCACAACCGGGCTCTTTACGCTGCCTTGGAAGTTGGAAGTTCAGCTGCCCGATAATGAAGGCGCAAACAAGGTCGAGATTCAGGATACCATCAAAAAGCCCGAAAACGGCGACCATTATGCCGTCAAGAGCGAGTTGGAAGCAGACATCAAGGCTAACTTGCTGGTGTTTGTGGGAGAAAATTCCTACGGCTACAATGATCTGTTGGCTGCCGGTCTTAAACTTACTATCCATTATTACGCGGGAAAAGATTGTAAGGATGAGTACACTTCCCCGAACGATAACGACACAGTTCGCTCTTTCAAGCTGACGTTTGAAAAGACCGGTACGTTCGATCTGGATGAGGTCGTGATCTCCGAGTACTCTACCAAGGCATCGTATGATAAAACTGCGCTGAAGCCCGGTGACAAGATTGAATTCCAGAATAAGGGCAAAGGCAAGACCGCCACGTACTATTTTACCGTGCCCGCCGATAACAGCATGGGGCTTGTTAAAACGTCCTCTAATACGGCCGGCGGTACGAATAGTGAAGGCTCTTATAGCGCCAACGATGTCACTGTAGAAAAAGGCAACGGCTATACAGATTTTAATGGCGTCAAGCACGAGGGCACCTATATCTACTACCAGTTGGAGCTTACTCCCGGCGACCTGACAAAATGGACAGCCACCACCGTCACCGATACCCTGCAGGACGGCCTGACCTATGTTAAAGACTCTGCCTATGTAGTAGTGCGCCGTGGTGCTGAAGATATGTACACCACTGGCAATACATGGCGGCAATACATGTCCGATGCACAATGGTATAAAAATGGCGATGAACAGCCCCAGATTCAAGGAAACCTTTCAACCGCTGACTTCTTCAGCGTCCAGCAGAACGGCCAGAAGTTGACATTTGGTCTTACTGGTAATTTCAAGTATCTGAAATACCCCGACCCGCAGCTTGTCGACCGCATCCTGATCCGTTTTGCTGCAAAAGTGGATGATAGCATCTGGGATCCTACCCAGCAGGTGCAGACCGTATATTTCAGCAACTCTGCAAAATGGGGAGAGTATAGCTCTACCACCAAAACTGAGGTCAAGCATGAATCCCAGATCATAAGCAAGAAAGGACAGTATGATAATTCTACCGGCTATGTACGGTACTCTGTTGTCATCAACCCCGACAAGCTGAAGCTTGGCACCCACAAGATGATCGAGCTGGTAGACGATATGCACCCCGATGGCAACGAATCAAATACCGCCGCGCTGGTACGCTCTACGGTCAAGTTGTACAGCTATGACCCAACCGCTCCCGATAAGAAGGGCGCAGAGATCGCCGATGGTGTATATACTGTGGACTATAAGGAGACCCAAAAAAATCAGCGCAACCATTATATCCTTACCGTCAGCGTCCCGAACGGTTATGCCTATGTTCTGGAGTATGCTTACAGGAACACTTCTAAAACCGAGTACCGCATGAAAAACACCGCCGAGCTTTGTGGTAAAACGCTCGAGGAGATTTCCACAAAGACGCAGGCTACAAGCGCCGGAGGTACCGCTGATTCTGCCGGACTGCATCTGTATAAGGTTGATAGTCGCGATGCCCGAAAGCTGCTGCCCGGTGCAACGTTCAAGCTGCAATGGTTTAACATCGGCAGCGGTGAGTACGAGGACGTCCAGACTGTAACAACTGACGAGAGCGGTAAGATCGACCTGACCTTCTCCGAAGCTGCCGGTTTAAAGCCAGGTGAGGACGCAACCGGTGCTGTGTACCGCCCCCACAATTACCTTTACAAGCTGACCGAAAAACAGGCACCGGATGGCTACCGCACGGATACAGATTGGGCGCATTACTTCATCTGGACATCTGATTCCACCTCGGATGACGTTGCCTACAAAACCGCTGTCGGCAGTTACGGTGAATCTAACACCGGCGTAGCCCAAGGTAACGTCAATGTCTACAAGGGTAGCGCTTCCATTGATCTGGAAGTGACCAACGAAAGCAACCGTCTTACCTTTGTAAAACAGTGGATCGACAAAGACGGCAAAGCCATTCCCAAAGACGCTAGCAGCCTGCCGGATAACATCCAGCTGGAACTCTGGTGCACCCCGACCAAGGGCGATCCCACCAACGCTGAAAAGGCTGACACCATCACGCTGGAAAAGGCGAAGAGCTGGACTTACAACTACCCGATCCCTGAAGCCCATAAAAACTGGTACTTCTACGTAAAGGAAGTTGCCACCAACAAAAATTACACGGTAAGCTACATTGGCAATGATGGTGTGCAGCATGGTACTATTACCATCATCAACACCGAGACGGATTCCTCCGGCTACGAGCTCCCCTCTACCGGCGGCACCGGTACACTCCCGTACACAGCCGTGGGCGGCACAATGATGCTGTCTGCGCTGGCATATAGTTTTATCCACCGCAAGCGCAGACGCGAAGGGAGAGCAGATGACTAAACTGCACTTTTCTGCTGGCGTGCCGGGGCTGAGCCCCCGCCCGCCCAGCGCAAAGTTTACGCGATAGTCCGAACAAAACTACACCCCTACCCCCCCCTGTACAAAAACACAGGGGGCGGCAAGGGGCAGAAAAGAAAGGGGCTTTTTCCATGAAAAAAGCAATGAAGAAACTCATGGCTGCACTGCTGGCAGTTGCTATGGTTTGCGCCATGGCGATTCCGGCGTTTGCAGCTGAGGGTGGTACTACTGCCGGTACTGGTAGCATTACCATCAATGGTACCATCGCGGGCCAGACCTATAAGATTTATCGTATCCTGAATCTGGAAGCCAACGAGGGCTTTACCGCCTATAAGTACACCATCAATGATGTTTGGGCAGACTTTGTTAATGAACACACTGATGTATTCACTGTCAAAAATGGCATTGTTACCTCTACCGCTACCAGCAATAGTGCCGAAGTTCAAGCCCTTGCAAATGCCGCTGGTAAGTATGCAAAGGACAACAATCTGACTGCTGACGGCACTGCAACTGCTGCTGACCCCACTGTAAGCAACCTGCCACTGGGCTATTATCTGGTTGTTCCTGAGCCCGGTGTTGTTGAAAACTCCCTGTGCTCTCTGGGTACCACCAACCCGAACGTAACCATTAACGAAAAGAATGGCAAGCCCACCATCACCAAGCAGGTAGAGCACGCCGCCGGTTCTCCTGCTTCTGCTAATGATGCAACGGTCGGCGATACTGTAAAGTTCGTTGTTACGATCGATGCTATTGATGGCAAGCCTGAGAACTACGTCATGCACGATAAGATGGACGAAGGCCTGACCTTCAATGATAGCAGCGTTACCGTTAAGCGCGGCGAGACCATTCTGAAAAAAGGCACTGATTACGAGCTCAACACTTCTCCCGCAGACGGTGATACCTTTGATATCAAGTTCAATCACGTGAACACCAACGATGTTTTCACCGTCACATACTCTGCTGCCTTGAATGAGAAAGCCAAGGTCGGCACTGACGGCAACAAGAACGAGACCGTTTTGACCTATGGTGACAGCGGTAGAGTTACTGCCGAGTCTACCAAGACCTACACTTGGAGCTTCAACATCTTCAAGTACTTCATGGATGGCAATAATAAAGAAAAAGGTCTGGAAGGTGCAAAGTTCATTCTGTACCGTAAAGCAAGCACCAACTCTGAGAACGAAAACGAATATGCTGTGATGGACGCCAACGGTAAAATCAAGAGTTGGACCCCTGGCGAAAGCAACGCTACCGTTCTCACCTCTCCTGCAAGCGGCAACCTCACCATGAGCGGTCTGGCAAACGGTACTTACTACCTGAAGGAAAAAGAAGCCCCGCAGGGTTACAACCCGCTGGAGAACCCCATTGAAATTATGATCACTGCTGAGAGCTGGACGACTTCGGGAACGCCGTCTGCAAAGATCGAGTACAAAACCAGCACAGCAGAGGGTGCTACTTTTGTGGAAGCAGCTGATGGTACTACTGTGAAGGTCGAGAACAAGACCGGCACTACCCTGCCCAGCACCGGCGGCATCGGCACCACCATCTTCTACGTTGTTGGCGGCGGCCTGATGGTTGCAGCAGCCATCCTGCTCATTACCAAAAAGCGCATGGAGAACCACTAAGCTCTCCTTTCCCCCGGCACAGAGCGGGGCCGCAAGGCCCCCTGCTCTGATCCTGAAACTATAACGTTAGGGAGTAGCCCATGAAAAAGAACAAAAGCACCATTATATTGATCCTCGTCTTTTTCGTGGGTCTATCCGTGATGTTATACCCCACCATCAGCGATTACGTCAACCAGCGCAACCAGTCCCGCGCGGTGGCAAGCTACGCGCAGGACGTGGACAACATGACCGATGCGGATCACAGCGCCTACTTTGACGCCGCCGATGCCTTTAACGCACAGGTGGCCGCCAACGAAAACGCCCTTTACCGCCCGGATCAGCTTACCGGCTACAACGACACGCTGGATATTACCGGCACGGGCATTATGGGTTACATCACCATTTCCAAAATCGGCGTGGAGCTGCCCATCTACCACGGCACCGGCGACAGCGTATTGCAGATCGCCGCAGGCCACTTGGAGGGCACCAGCCTGCCGGTGGGCGGCGCATCCACCCACGCGGTCATCTCGGCGCACCGCGGCCCGCCCAGCGCAAAGTTTACGCGATAGACCAAACAAAACTACACCCCTACCCCCTGTGCAAAACGCAGGGGGGCGGCAAGGGACAAAAAAGAAAGGGGCTTTTTTCATGAAAAAAGCAATGAAGAAACTCATGGCTGCACTGCTGGCAGTTGCCATGGTGTGCGCCATGGCGACCCCGGCGTTTGCATACAACACTTGGGAGACTGAGGAGGACCTCGACACAAAACACGATTACGGCGCTTTCCAGATCTTCACGGGTGATGTTAGTGAGGACAATAAGAAGATTTCCAACGTTGCTTGGGGCCAAAACATCACTGAACCTGATATTTTTCTGGACAACTTGAAGTTAGATTCTACCATCGGCAACCAGTTTAGCAACGCAAAAACTGCTCAGGATGTTCTTGCGGTTATCAGCACATGGCATGATTCCGATGATTACAGCATCGCTTTCGCGCGTTTTGTCTGCAAGTATCTCTACCCGACTGCAGACGCAAAATCGGAACCCGTCTATACAGGTCACACCGGTGGCTTCGAAATTCGAAGCCCAGGTTATTATCTGATCGTTGATACTAGCCCCTTTAGCGTGCGCGATTTCTATCATGCCTACAATTCCTTCATGCTGACGGTTACCAAAGCACCCTATCACGTTCAAATTAAGCATAAGGTTGTAAAGCCCACTGTTGAGAAGAAAGTTTATGACAACGACGATAAAAGCTCTTTTGGTGACAATAACGATTGGGGCAGTTCCGCTGACCATGCAATCAACGAAGAGTTCAAGTTCAGGCTGATCGCTAAGTTGCCCGCAAGCAAAAACAATGGCCGTGCTTACGATTTCTATGATAAGTACACTGTTTTGTTCAATGATACCTTGTCCGAGGGCATTACTTATGACAGACTCGATAGTGTAGTCATTGAATCCAATGACCAAACCTATAATATCACCAAAGATTCTTCGAAGTATGAAGTTGATGATAGCCGTCTTGAAAGTGATCACTATTTTGTGGTAGGCATTCCTGATGTCAAAACCTGTGTTGCAGATGCAGGGTTCAATTTGAATAACGGCGCTACGATTACGGTCACCTACACTGCACACCTGAACGACAAAGCCGCTGTCAATGCTTCTGCCAATAACAAAAACAGCGTACGGCTCCAGTACTCTAATAACCCCAAAGATAGCGAAGCATACTGGGGCTTCACTCCCGAAAGCGAAGTCTATGTGTACACCTACCAGCTGAACAACACCAAGTATCACGATACAGCTGAAAAGGGCAACGAGTTGAAGGACGTTGGCTTCCGTCTGTACAGCGATGCGGATTATGAGAATGAAGTGGAGCTCTACCAAGACGGCGAATTCTACTACCCCATCAAAAACGCATCCAATAAACAGGCTGTTGAAATGAAGTCTGCCGAGGATGGCACGTTCAACGTTAAAGGTCTGGACGCTGGCACCTACTACCTGAAGGAGACCAATCCTCCTGCCGATTACAATCCCTGCGATGTACCCCCTGTGATCATCAAGGCAAACCACAAAGGAAATCAGGTTGATCTGAACGGTTCCACCCTGTCTACCACCATCATCAACAACAAAGCCGGCGGCATTACCCTGCCCTCCACCGGCGGCATCGGCACTACCCTGTTCTATGTGGTCGGCGGCGGCCTGATGGTTGCGGCCATCGTTCTGCTGGTCACCAAGAAGCGCATGGAGAACAAGTAAGCTCCATTTCCCCCAGCACCCCCGGAACTGCGGGGCCGCAAGGCTCCCGGCTCCTATCCTTATAACATTAGGGAGTAGCCCATGAAAAAGAACAAAAGCACCATCATCCTGATCCTCGTCTTTTTCGTGGGTCTATCCGTGATGTTATACCCCACCCTCA
>ENA-OVFO01000838-OVFO01000838.1-human-gut-metagenome-genome-assembly--contig:-NODE-838-length-15144-cov-7.345218_pt1 | contig 15144 bp, 15 predicted proteins | sample MGYA00237761_ERZ505401 | MGnify/ENA primary metagenome ERZ505401 (study PRJEB26158, sample SAMN06016330) | human gut metagenome | biome: human gut; feature: ankylosing spondylitis patient; material...
GTTGAACATCTTCTCGCGCAGCTTCTCCAGCGAGCCCTGCGTGACGATGGCCATGGCGCGGTTCCAGAAGAGCGAGGACAGGATGCCGACGCCGTAGATGCAGGCGAGGGTGGTCACGAGCTGTGCAATCTTGGGCTGTGCGGCTTCCCAGTCGCCCGACTGCCACGATTCGCTAATGATCTGCAGGGCGCTCTGAAGGAAGGTCGCGCCGATGGAGTTGATGATGGCGCAGAGCTCCACGCCGGCGACGACGAGGGGCTAAAGCGCGGGGTAGAAGCCAAAAAGCGTCTTGATGAGGCGCGACATGGTGCCGCCCTTGCGGTTGAGCGCGCGCTCGGCGGTCGTTGCCTTACTCATGTGCCTCGCCTCCTTCCTGGTTCTGAGCTTGCGTTACGGATGCCTCGGTGCCGGCTTCGACGGCCCCTTCGCCTTCGGCAGACATCTTGTTTTGCGAGGTAAAGGTCTCGCGGTAGATCTCGCTCGTCTTGAGCAGCTCGTCATGGTTGCCGATCTGCGCGATACGGCCGCCCTCCATGACGATGATGCGGTCTGCGTCCTGCACGGAGCTGATGCGCTGCGCGATGATGATCTTCGTCGTCTCCGGGATATAGGCGGAAAGGGACTGCTGGATCTGCGCATCCGTGCGCGTGTCGACGGCGCTCGTCGAGTCGTCGAGAATGAGCACCTTCGGCTTTTTCAGCAGCGCGCGGGCGATGCACAGGCGCTGCTTCTGGCCGCCGGACACATTGGAGCCGCCCTGCTCGATCCATGTATTGTATTTGTCCGGGAAGCGCTCGATGAACTCATCGGCGCAGGCAAGCTTTGCCACACGGATGCACTCTTCCTCGCTGGCGTTCTCATCGCCCCAGCGCAGGTTGTCGAGGATGGTGCCGCTGAACAGCACGTTCTTCTGCAGCACCATGGAGACCTCGCGGCGCAGCACGTCAAGGTTATAATCCCGCACGTCCACGCCGCCCACACGCACGGTACCGCTCTCGGCATCGTACAGGCGGGGGATCAGCTGCACCAGACTGGATTTTGCGCTGCCGGTGCCGCCGATGATGCCCAGCGTCTCGCCGGGCCGGATGGTAAAGCTGATATCGTTCAGCACCGGCTGACCGCTGCCGTGCTTATACTTGAAGGTAACGTGGTCGAACTGGATGCTGCCGTCTGCCACCTGCTGCACCGGCTGCTTTGCCGGGGGCAGGTCGGTGTGCTCGTCCAGCACCTCCACGATACGCTTGGCAGAGGCGGCAGACATAGCGATCATGACAAAGGCCGTGCTCAGCATCATCAGTGCCATAAGGATGTTCATGATATAGCCGAACAGGGCGTTCAGCTGGCCGGTGGTAATAGCACCGTGCAGCACATATTTTGCGCCGAACCAGCTCAGCGCGATGTTGCAGCCGTACACCGCCACCAGCATGGCGGGGTTATTGAAGCTCAGGCGGCTTTCCGCGTTGACGAACTGCTTGTACAGGCTCTCGCAGGCGGCAGTGTATTTTTCGTTCTCAAAGCCCTCGCGCACAAAGCTTTTGACCACGCGGATGGCAGAGACATTCTCCTGCACCGAGGCGTTGAGGTTATCATAGTTCTTGAACACCCGGTCAAAGATGCGGAAGGTAGGAATCATGATGGCAGCCAGCACCGCCACCAGAAAGGCCACTGCCACCACGAACACCAGCGACAGCGGGCCGCCGATGACCACGGCCATGAACATGGCAAACACCAGATGCACCGGGGCGCGCACGCACATGCGCAAAATCATCTGGAAGGCGTTCTGCACATTGGTCACGTCGGTGGTCATGCGGGTGACAAGACCTGCCGTGGAAAATTTGTCGATGTTGGAAAAAGAGTAATGCTGGATGTTTTCATACATGGCATCGCGCAGATTTCCGGCAAAGCCGGTGGATGCCTCGGCGGCATACTTGCTCGCCAGTACGCCCAGCACCAGCGCAATGGCTGCCACCAGAAAGGTAAGCAGTCCGTAGCGGATGATGGCGTTCATATCGCCCTTTTCAATGCCCTGGTCGATGATAAAGGCCATGATGGTGGGCAGCAGCACATCCATAATGGCTTCCAGCGCAGCAAAGAGCGGTGTCTTGATCGAGGCGGCTTTATACTCGCCCAGATGCGACACAAGCTTTTTGATCATCTGAGTTCCCTCCTGTTGAATTTATTTGTTTGGTACAAAACAATTTTATACATAACAATTTAAATGTCAATAGCTTTCGAAAAATGTTCATAATTGCTAATTTAACAAGTCCTTTTTCGGCGCTTTGACGGAAAAGGTGGTTATTTCAACGCTTCCCGCAGCTTGTTCAGCAGCCGCAGCAGTTCTGCGTTCTCCTCCTCGGTCAGCAGTCCGGCCACATAATCGTCGGTCTGGTGGAAGGAAAGCAGGGTCTTTTCGTGCCGTTGGATGCCCTCCTCGGTCAAAACCCGCTGCTTGAGCCGGGCATCCTGCGGCACGCTCAGCCGCTGGATGTAGCCCTTGCGCTCCATCAGCTGCAAAATGTTCGTCACCGTGGAGCGGGTGATGGAAAACTCCCGCTCGATGTCCCGCTGGAACACCGGCTCGTCCCGGTGGCGGTAGAGATACTCAATGATCCACCCGTGCATGGGGGTGGTCTGCTCTACCCCGTTGGCGCGGGAAAACTGGTTCAGCCTGCGGAAGATCAGGTTATCCACCCGGCGCAGCTGGGCGGGGATGACCTGCGGCCCTTCCCACGGCGGGTCCAGCTTGCAGGGCTCTTCAATAGGGTGCTGTGTACACATAATGGTTTTCCTCTGTTCAAGTTGTTCGATGTGAAACTGTTTGATACGATATATATATTACTCATATCCCCACTCAATGTCAAGGGGCGGGGCGCAAAAAAGGCCGCTGCGGAAAATTTTCCGCAGCAGCCTTGATTTTTATGGATACGGGATACGCTTACAGCTTTTTGCCGGTCAGCAGCTCATAGGCCTCCAGATACTTGGCAATGGTCTTGTCAATGACATCCTGCGGCAGGTCGTAGTTGCTGTCGGGGTTGGCCTTCAGCCAGTCGCGGACGAACTGCTTGTCGAAGGAGGGCTGGCTGTGACCCGGCTCGTAGCCCTCCAGCGGCCAGAAGCGGGAGGAGTCCGGGGTCAGCATCTCATCGCCCAGCACCACGTTGCCGTCCTCGTCCAGACCAAACTCGAACTTGGTATCGGCAATGATGATGCCGCGGGACAGTGCATACTCGGCGCACTTCTTGTACAGGGCAATGGTGTAGTCCCGCAGCTTGGTGGCGTACTCCAGACCGTGGCCGGGGAACTTCTTCTCCAGCACGTCGATGCTCTGCTCGTAGGAGATGTTCTCGTCGTGGTCGCCGATCTCTGCCTTAGTGGAGGGGGTGTAGATGGGCTCGGGCAGCTTATCGGACTCCTGCAGGCCCTCGGGCAGCTGGATGCCGCACACCTTGCCGGTCTTTTGGTAGCTTGCCCAGCCGCTGCCGGTAATGTAGCCGCGCACGATGCACTCGATGGGCAGCATGGTCAGCTTGCGGCACATCATGCTGTTGCCGGTGAACTGGGGCTGGCGGAAGAACTCCGGCATATCCTGCACATCCACGCTCAGCATGTGGTTGGGCAGCAGATCGCGGGTGTAATCGAACCAGAACTTGCTCATCTGGGTGAGCACGGTGCCCTTTTTGGTGACCTTGTTTTTCAGGATGACGTCAAACGCAGAAATGCGGTCAGTGGCAACCATGATCAGGCTGTCGCCATTGTCGTAGATCTCGCGGACTTTGCCTTCTTTGATGGGTTTGAACTCAGTCATAATCAAACACTCCATTTTTTCCATGTTCTCAGCAGCGCAGCAGCGCAGCGCAGTTCTTACCCTATTATTCTACCATACTGCCGCGCGGTTTAAAAGGAACAGAATAAAAGAAAAACGGGCAAGTTTTGTGTTTTTATCGTGAAAAGTGCGCAAAAAGCAGCAGGAAATTTCGGCGTTTTGACGATAAAAGTCGTACTTTATCCCCAAATGCACGCACCTTTGCAAAATGCAGTCATGGACAAGCGCCGCCGGTTGCGGTATCATAGTAGTATGCGTATATCTGCGCTCCGCAGGGGCGCAAAAGTAAACAAGGAGGTAAAGAGTATGGGCAAATTTCCCAAGGGCTTTTTGTGGGGCGGCGCTACCGCTGCCAACCAGTGCGAGGGTGCATGGCAGGCAGACGGCAAGGGTCTGGCTACGGTGGATGTAACCCCCTTCGGCCCGGACCGTTTTCCGGTGGCAACGGGCTATATGGAAATGCTGGGCTGCGATGACGCACATTTCTACCCCAGCCACGAGGCCATTGACCTGTATCACCATTATAAAGAGGACATCGCCCTGTTTGCAGAGATGGGCTTCAAGTGCTTCCGGCTGTCCATTGCATGGACCCGCATCCTGCCCAACGGCGATGACGCCCAGCCCAACGAGGCAGGACTAGCCTTCTACGACAGCATTTTTGACGAGTGCCATAAGTACGGCATCGAGCCACTGGTCACCATCTGCCACTTTGACACTCCCATTGCCCTCATCAAAAAATACGGCGGCTGGAAAGACCGCCGCATGGTGGACGCCTACGTCCACTACTGCGAGGTGCTGTTCGACCGCTTCAAAGGCAAGGTGAAGTACTGGCTCACCTTTAATGAAATCAACATGCTGCTGCACCTGTCCTTTACCGGCGCCGGGCTGGTATTCCACCCCGGCGAGAATGTGGAGCAGGTCAAGTATCAGGCCGCCCATCACGAGCTGGTGGCCAGCGCAAAGGCGGTAAAGCTGGCGCATGAAAAAATGCCGGACGCCATGGTGGGCTGTATGCTGGCGGCGGGGCAGTTCTACCCCCGCACCTGCGCCCCGGAGGATGTGCGGGCGGCACAGGAGGCAGACCGGGACAACTACTTCTTTACCGATGTACAGGTGCGCGGTGCTTACCCCGTGTGGGCTAAAAAGCGGATGGAGCGCGCCGGGGTGCAGCTGCACACACAACCGGAGGACGACCGCACGCTGCGGGAGGGCACAGTGGATTTTGTGTCCTTCAGCTACTATTCCAGCCGCTGCATCACGGTGGATAAGGAGCTGATGGCGGCAGAGAATGCGGAAGGCAACGCTGTGTCTGCATCGGTGAAGAACCCCTACCTGAAAGTCAGCGAGTGGGGCTGGGCCATCGACCCTGTGGGTCTGCGGGTGACTCTGAACACCATTTACGACCGGTACGAAAAGCCTATGTTCATCGTGGAGAACGGTCTGGGTGCGGTGGATACCGTAGAGCCGGACGGCTCCATCCACGACAGCTACCGCATCGACTACCTGCGGGCGCACATCGAGGAGATGGAAAAGGCCGTCAATGAGGATGGTCTGCCGCTGATGGGCTACACCACATGGGGTCCCATCGACCTTGTGAGCGCCTCCACCGGCGAGATGAAAAAGCGGTACGGCTTTATCTATGTGGACAAGGACAACGACGGCAACGGCACCCTCGCCCGCAGCCGGAAGGACAGTTTTTACTGGTATAAAAAGGTCATCGCTTCAGACGGCGAGGACCTGACCTGAGCAAGCGCCCCGGCACTGTTTGCGGTATGGCAGCGCCGGGGCGTAAAAGTGTGAGGAAGAACCGATAACGGAGAAAATTTATGACACCACAAATCATTGCACACCGCGGTGCTTCCTATCTTGCACCGGAAAACACCCTGACAGCCTTTAAAAAAGCCATGGAGATTGGCGCAGACGGCGTAGAGATGGACGTACAGCAGACCATTGACGCCGGGCTTGTGATCCACCACGACTATATGATCGATCTGCACACGGATATTTCCGGCAAGATCTATGATATGACCATGGGCGATTTAAAGGAACTGGATTTTGGCAGCTGGAAGGACGCCATCTATCAGGACGAAAAGATTGCTACCTTACAGGAAGCCATGGAGCTGTGCAAGCAGATGCCGGGATGCACCGTGCATCTGGAACTAAAATCCACCATGAACAACGACCCGGACTTTGTGCCCCGGGTGCTGGAGGTGCTGCGGCAGACGGAGATCGTGGATCAGGTGATCCTTGTTTCCTTCAACCACGCGCTGCTGCGGCAGGCAAAGCAGCTGCTGCCCGAACTGCGGGTAGGTGCACTGGTATACGGCGAGCTGGAAAGCATGCTGCTGCCGCCGCCCATCATCTGGAAGGATCTGGGACTGACCAACGGCATAGACGACATGGAAGCCATGGATGCCGCCCTGCCGGAGAGCGCAGCCGACGAGGAAAATTGCAGCTGGATGACCCGCTGGATGAGCGATAAGGTAAGTATGCTGCGGGCAAACTTTCCCGGCGAGAGCCTGAACGAGATCTATAAAAACCTGTTGTCGCAGCGGGATCTGCCCGGCTACATCCGCAGTCTGGACTTTGTGCCGGAGTGGGTCAGCTGTGAGTACCACACCGCCTACAAAAACGCCGGTTTCATTGACAAACTGCACGAGATGGGCATCAAGGTGTCTTTGTGGACGGTGGACACGGAAGATTCCGTCCGCAGCCTGCTGCGCACCAGCGCCGATGCCTACATCACCAACCGCCCCGACCGCGTGCGGGAGTGGATGGAGAAGGAGCAGGCAGCGACCGCCCCAACAGAAACCGCCACGGCAGAGTCTGCCCCCGCTGCTGAAGCAGACGCCGGGACAGCTGCCGCAGAGTAAACCGACCGGAACAGACACAAAAAAGAGATAGGCTTTCCCGAAAAGGATCGCCTATCTCTTTTTTCATTCATTTTTATTCTGCTGCTTCGGTCAGCACAAAGGTCAGCTCTGCGGTGACGGCACACTTGCCGTCCACCCATGCCGAGGCCTTGCCTACGCCCACAGCGCCGTGCTGCTGTACCAGCTCGCAGTGGAGGGTGAGCACGTCCCCGGGGGTGACCTGCTTGCGGAAGCGGGCACTCTTGATGCCGCCGAACAGCGCCAGCTTGCCCTTATTTTCCGGCAGGCTCAGCGCCGCCACAGCGCCGGTCTGTGCCAGCGCCTCCAGCAGCAGTACGCCGGGCATGACCGGCTGTGCCGGGAAGTGGCCGTTGAAGAATTCCTCGTTGCGGGTGACGCACTTGCGGCCGATGGCCCACTGCCCCGGCTCGTAGTCCAGAACGCGGTCCACGAGGGCAAAGGGGTAGCGGTGGGGCAGAATTTCTGCAATCTGCACGCTGCTCAGGGTGTTGGCGTTTTCACGCACGGTACGGGGTTCTGCCATGGGTCAGCCCTCCCATCTGCGCAAGGCGATGCAGGCGTTGTGGCCGCCAAAGCCCAGACTGTTGCTCAGCGCATACTGCATTTCCTGCTGCCGCCCGGTGTTGGGCACATAGTCCAGATCGCACTCCGGGTCGGGCTGGGCGTAGTGGATGGTGGGCGGGGCGAACTGGTCCCGCAGCGCCAGCGCAGTGAACACGGCCTCGATGCCGCCCGCGCCGCCCAGCAGATGGCCGGTCATGCTCTTGGTGCTGACCACGGTCATCTCCTTGGCGTGTGCGCCGAACACGGCGTGGATGGCGGCAGTCTCGCAGGCATCGTTCATGTGGGTGCCGGTGCCGTGGGCGTTGATGTGATCCACCTGCTCCGGTGCGATGTCGGCATCCACCAAGGTCAGCTTCATGCAGTCGATGGCACCTGCGCCGCCGGGAGCCGGAGCGGTAAAGTGATAGGCATCGCAGTTGGCACCGTAGCCCACCACCTCGGCATAGATGTGTGCGCCGCGCGCTCTTGCGTGCTCCAGTTCTTCCAGCACCAGCACACCGCTGCCCTCACCCATGACAAAGCCGCCGCGGCGGGCGTCAAAGGGCAGGCTGGCAGCGTCCGGGTCGGTGGCGGTGGAAAGTGCCTTCATGCTGGTAAAGCCGCCGATGCCCAAGGGGCTGATGCAGCTTTCCGCGCCGCCGCAGACCATCACCGGCTCGTAGCCGTCCCGGATGCGGTGGAAGGCGTCGCCTACGGCATTGGTGCCGCCGGCGCAGGCCGTGACCGGGCAGGTGCACATGCCCTTCAGGCCGAAGCGGATGGCCACCTGCGCCGCTGCCATGTTGGCAATGGCCATGGGCACAAAGTAGGGGCTTACCTTCTCCATCCCCTTTTCCTCGCCGCGGGCGTGCTGCTCCTCGATCGTGGGCAGACCGCCGATGCCGCTGGACAGGATGACGCCGATGTCCTTGCCCTCGGCCTCGGTATCAAGGCCGCTGTCTGCAATGGCTTCGGCGGCAGCACCCAGTGCCAGCAGGGTGAAGCGCGCCATCTTGCGGACTTCCTTTTTGTCCACCACGGTCTCGGGGTCAAAATCCTTTACCTCACCGGCCAGCTTGCACTTGAAGTCGGTGGTGTCGAACTGGGTGATGGGGCCGATGCCGCATTTACCGGCACGGGCTGCTGCCCAGCTGTCGGCCACATTGTTGCCCAGCGGGTTCACCGTGCCAAGGCCGGTGATCACAACTCTGCGTTTTTCCATAAGGGTTCTCCTTTACATTGCCATGCCGCCGTCCACACAGAGCACCTGCCCGGTGAGATAGCTGCTTTGTTCTGCGGCAAAAAACGCCACTGCCTGTGCCACATCCTCCGGCTGGCCTGCGCGGCCTGCGGGGATGCCCTGCGTCATGCCGGTGCGCACCGCCTCCGGCAGCACGGCAGTCATGTCGGTGTCGATAAAGCCGGGTGCTACCGCGTTCACGGTCACGTTCCGCGCGGCCAGTTCCCGGGCAAGGCTCTTGGTCAGACCGATGAGCCCCGCCTTGCTGGCGGCGTAGTTGGTCTGCCCGGCGTTGCCCCGCAGCGCCACCACGCTGGAAAGGTTCACGATGCGGCCATAGCGCTGGCGCACCATGCGGCGGGCGGCCTCCTTGCAGCAGAGAAAGGCGCTTTTCAGGTTGGTGTCCAGCACCGCATCAAAATCCTGCTCGGTCAGGCGCAAAATCAGGTTGTCCCGGGTGATGCCCGCGTTGTTCACCAGCACATCCACCCGGCCAAAGGCCTCTGCAGCGGCATCGAACAGCGCCTTGCAGCCCTCGGCGGTGGATACATCCGCCTGCACGGTCACCGCCTGCACGCCCTCGGCGCGGCAGAGCGCTGCCGTCTGCTTCGCAGGCTCTGCGCCGTGGCAGTAGTTCACCACCACGTTGCAGCCCTGCTTTGCCAGTGCCACGCACACTGCGCGGCCAATGCCCCGGCTGCCGCCGGTAACAATGGCGGCGCGGGTCAGCTTTTCTTCGCTCATTCTGCATCCTTCCATGCGGTCAGCACCGCATCCAGCTGTTCCGGGGTCTCCACTGCGGTGCAGACCACCCCGGGCAGGGTCTTTTTCACAAAACCGCTCAGGGCATTGCCGGGACCGACTTCCAGAATGTGGTCCACGCCCAGTTCACCCAGACGGCGCAGGGTATCTTCCATGTAGACGCTGCTCTGCACCTGCTTTACCAGCAGCTGCGGGATGCTGTCGGTCTCGGCCTTTTCATGCCCCAGACAGTTGAACAGCACCGGCGTCTCCATGGTGCCGAAGTTTTCGCCCGCAAAGCGCTGTGCCAGCGCATCCCCTGCGGGAGCCATCAACCTTGTGTGGAAGGGGCCGCTGACCTTCAGCGGGATGCAGCGGCGGGCACCGGCTTCCTTGGCCAGCGCGGCGGCCTGCTCCACAGCGGCCTTTTCGCCGCCGATGACCAGCTGCCCCGGGCAGTTGTAGTTGCAGATCTGCACACAGCCCGCCTCTGCTGCCTGTTCGCAGCAGGCAGACAGTTTTTCTCTGTCCAGTCCCAGCACGGCGGTCATGCCGCAGGCAAGGCCTTTTGCAGCTTCGGCCATGGCCCTGCCCCGGAAGGCGGTCAGCTCGATGGCCTGCTTTGCGGTGAACACCCCGGCTGCCTGCAGCGCGGAGTATTCGCCCAGCGAAAGCCCCGCCAGATAGGCGGGTTTTACGCCCTTTTCGGCCAGCACGGCGGTCACGCCGCAGGCAAAGGCCACCATGCAGGGCTGGGTGTATTCGGTCTGGTTCAAAACGCCGTCCGGGTCCTCAAAGCAGACGCGGTGCAGGTCAAAATCCAGCACTGCGCTGTCAAAGGCCGCCCGGAAGGCGGGAGATGCTTCGTAAAATTCCTTGCCCATGCCGGGGTGCTGCGCACCCTGACCGGCGTAAAGTACGGCAAGCTTCATAAGTTCTGCCTCCATTCGGTCACAAGTTCGTCCATCAGCTCGCGCACGGTGCGCATCCGATCCAGCCTGCCCACGTTTTCGCCGCAGAAGAAGAGCCCTTCCTCCACGTTGCCCTTCACCGCCTCGATGAGGGCGTGGGTAATGCAGTAGGGCACAGCGGCGGGGTCGCAGGTCTTGAGACACCGGGCGCAGTGCTTGGGCGGGAAGCGTTTGCCCTCGGCCAGCGCCTGCACCAGCGGGGTGTTCAGCGCGCGTCCGGGCATTCCCACCGGGCTGTGGATGATGCGCACATCCTCCGGCTTTGCCGCCAGCAGCACGTCTTTGTAGGTCTGGGAGGCGTCGCACTCGTAGGTGGGGATAAAGCGGGTGGCCAGCTGCACGCCCGCAGCGCCAAGCTTTGTAAAGTGTGCCATGTCGGCACCGGTGTACACGCCGCCCGCCACAAATACCGGGATGGCGTGGCCGTATTGTTCCTCGTAAGGCTTTACCTCGGCCAGCACCCCGGGCAGAATCTCGTCCAAAGTCTGGCAGCGGTCTGCCAGCAGGTCCTCCTCGGCAAAGCCGAGATGTCCGCCCGCCTTGCAGCCCTCGATGACCACAAAATCGGCGGTGCGGTCAAAGCCCTTTGCCCAGCGGCGCAGGATGAGCTTTGCCGCCCGGGCGCTGGATACGATGGGCGCAATGGCCACCTCTTTGGTGCCCACGATGCCCGGCAGCTCCAGCGGCAGACCCGCACCGGAGACCACGGCATCCACCCCCGCCGCTACGGCGGTGCGGATGGCGTCGGCATAGTCCCGGGTGGCTACCATGGCGTTGATAGCTACCAGACCCATGCCCCCGGCAATGGCCTTAGCCTTTTGGATCTCTGCGGTCAGGGCGCGGTGGTTGGCAGCCGCCGGGTCACGGGCAAAATCCGGCTCGCGGTAGCCTGCATCGGCGGTGGAGATGCACCCCATGCCGCCGCAGGCTGCTACCGCACCTGCCAGCCCGCCCAGCGAGACGCCTACGCCCATGCCGCCCTGCAAAATGGGTACTTGCAGGGGCTTGCCGCCAAGGGTCAGCATTCGGCATTCAGCGCGGCAATGCGCTGCCTCCCGCCCTGCCACAGGTCTGCAAGGATGTCCGCCACGGGGCGCACCTCGTGCAGCATTCCGGCTACCTGACCGGCCATCAGGCTGCCGCTTACCGTGTCGCCCTCAAAGACGGCACGGCGCAGGCTGCCCAGCGTGTATTTTTCCAGCTCCATCTTATCGGCGCCCGCCTTTTCCTGACGGACATACTCCCGGCTCATGCGGTTTTTCAGCACACGCACCGGTGCACCCACGGTGCGTCCGGTGACGATGGTGTCACTGTCCCCGGCTTTGAGCAGCGCGGCCTTGTAGTTGGGGTGAATGGGGCACTCCACGCTTGCCAGCAGGCAGGTGCCCACCTGCACCCCGCAAGCGCCCAGTGCCAGCGCAGCCGCCAGCTGACGGCCATCGGCAATGCCGCCTGCGGCGATGACCGGCACGCTGACCGCGTCCACCACCTGCGGCACCAGTGCCATGGTGGTCATCTCGCCCACATGGCCGCCGCTCTCGGTGCCCTCGGCAATGACGGCGTCAATGCCCAGCGGCTCCAAATGCCGTGCCAGCACGGCAGCAGCCACCACCGGGATCACCTTGATGCCGACAGCTTTCCACATGGGAACGTACTTTCCCGGGTTGCCTGCGCCGGTGGTGACCACGGCGACTTTTTCCTCCACCACGATCTGGGCAAACGCATCTGCCTGCGGGTGCATGAGCATGATGTTTACACCAAAGGGCTTGTCGGTCAGCTCCCGGCAGCGGCGGATGTTCTGGCGCAGGGTATCGGCATTCATGCCGCCTGCACCGATGATGCCCAGTGCACCGGCGTTGGAGCAGGCTGCGGCAAACTCGCCGGTGGCAATGTTTGCCATGCCGCCCTGAATGATGGGGTATTTCGTCCCCAGGATCTCGTTTAAAAGTTTCATGGTCTTTATCCTTTATATTCCACGATCATGCCGCCCCATGTCAGGCCGCCGCCGAAGCCGATGCAGGCAAGGGTCTGGCCGGGGTGCAGCTGGCCGCTTTCAGCCAGCTCGTTCAGCGCCACCGGGATGCTGGCAGCACTGGTGTTGCCGTGGCGGTCCATGTTTTTGTAGAACTTTGCACCATCGGCGTGCAGCGCCTTGACGCAGTGGTCGATGATGCGGCTGTTGGCCTGATGGCAGACCACCCAGTCCAGATTGTCCAGCGTAAGGCCGGTCTCGTCCAGCACGGTGTGCAGGCATTTGGGCAGGGCATCCACCGCAAAGCGGAACACTGCCCTGCCGTCCATGCTGATGGGTGCCGAGCCTGCGCGGCTGGGGCCGCCGGCATGGATGGCGGCATCGCCCCGGGCACCCAGCGTGATGGCAAAGGGCGCGGAGGTGTCGGTCAGTTCAAACACCGCCGCACCGGCTCCATCGCCAAACAGCACACAGGTGGAGCGGTCGGCGGGGTCCATCAGGCGGGAGAGTGCTTCCGTGCCGATAACCAGCGCGTACCGCCCGCCCAGCGTAGCCAGTAGGCCGCGCGCCACCGCCGTTCCATACAAAAAGCCGGAACAGGCGGCGTTGACATCCAGTGCGGGGCGGTTTTCCGGCAGTGCCAGCGCCGCCTGCACCTGACAGGCCACGCTTGGGGTGGCGTCCGGTGCGGAAAGGGTGGCGCAGACGCAGCAGGCAATGTCTGCCGGAGCAAGACCGCTGCGCTGCAGCGCCTGCTTTGCGGCAGCAATGGCCAGTGTAGCGGCATTTTCGCCCTCGGTGCAGTAGTGCCGTGTGCGGATGCCGGTGCGGGTGGTGATCCACTCGTCGCTGGTATCCACGGTGCGGCTCAGCTCTTCGTTGGTGACCGTGCGGCCGGGCAAAGCCCCGCCGGTGGCGATCAGACGCAAACCCTTCATGCTTTCCTCATTTCTCCGATCTGACGGAATTTCTGGTAGCGCTGCTCGGCCAGCTGACGGCCGTTCATGCGGGCAAGGCTGCGCAGCTGACGCTGCAGTGCCTCGTCCAGATTGCCGAACAGTACCCCGTGGGCGCGCTGTGCGCCGCCCACCGGCTCCGGGATGATCTCCTCCACGATGCCGTCCTTGTACAGATCCTGTGCGGTCAGCTTCATGATCTCGCAGGCTTCGCCGCTGCGGGAGGAATCCTTCCACAGGATGCTGGCAAAGCCCTCGGGGCTCAGCACCGAGTAGACGGCGTTTTCCAGCATGAGGATGCGGTTTGCCACACCCAGCGCCAGCGCGCCGCCGGAGGAGCCCTCGCCGGTGACCACTGCGATCACCGGCACGGTCAGGCCGCTCATCTCCATCAGGTTGCGGGCAATGGCCTCGCCCTGTCCGCGCTCCTCGGCGTCCTTGCCGGGGTATGCGCCCGGGGTGTCGATGAAGGTAATGATGGGACGGTCAAATTTTTCCGCCTGCTTCATCAGGCGCAAGGCCTTGCGGTAGCCCTCCGGCCCGGGCATACCGAAGTTGCAGCGCAGGTTTTCCTCCAGCGTGCTGCCCTTGCGGTGGCCGATGACCGTGACCGGCTGGCCGTGGAACAGCGCCACACCGCCCAGAATGGCGGCATCTTCCTTGCACTGGCGGTCGCCGCACTGCTCAAAGAAGTCGGTGAACAGTGCATCCACGATCTCGTCGATGTGGGGGCGCTCCGGGTGGCGTGCCAGAAAGACCCTGTCCTCTGCGGTCAGTGCCCCGCAGCCGGACAGCAAAGCGTCCTCCTGTGCGGAAAGCTCTGCCAGCTCGGCAGCGTGGTTGGTGATATCGGTCATGTTCTCGTCCGCCGGGTCGCCGCGCAGGGCGGCGATCTTTTCATCCAACGGTGCGAGCTGTTGTAAGATGTCCTTGATCATAAGGCGCTCCCTCCTCAGGCGTGCAGCCGCAGCAGCTGCGCCAGTGTTTCGCGCATCTCGGTACGGGGCACTACCTTGTCCACAAAGCCGTGCTCGTACTGGAACTCGCTGCGCTGGAAGCCTGCGGGCAGCTTTTCGCCGATGGTCTGTTCAATGACCCGGGGGCCCGCAAAACCGATCAGCGCCCCGGGCTCGGCCAGCATGATATCGCCAAGGCTGGCAAAGCTTGCGGTCACGCCGCCGGTGGTGGGGTGGGTCAGCACGCTGATGTACAGCCCGCCCCGGGCGGAGAACCGCTCGATGGCGGCAGAGGTCTTTGCCATCTGCATCAGGCTGAAGATGCCCTCCTGCATCCGGGCGCCGCCGCTGGCCGAGAAGATGATCAGCGGCAGATGCTTTGCAGCGGCGTGCTCCACGGCGCGGGTGATCTTTTCGCCCACGGTGGTGCTCATGCTGCCCATAAAGAACCGGCTGTCCAGCACTGCAACTACCACCGGGGTGCCCTCGATGCGCCCTGTGGCGGTGATGACAGCCTCCTTCAGGCCGGTCTTGCCGGTCTGTGCTTCCAGCTTTTCCGGGTAGCCGGGAAACTGCAGCACATCCTGCGGGGCAAGGTCGGCGTCCAATTCCCGGAAGCTGCCCTTGTCAAGGACGAGGCTCAGGCGGTAGTACCCGCCGATGGGCAGGTGCACCCCGCAGTTGGGGCAGACGTACTGCGCCTTGTTCCAGATCTGGCGGGTGGCGCGGCGTCCGCACTTTTTGCATTCCACGAACTGCGGGTCGTTCCACACGGCACCCGCATCCCGCCGGGCTTTCAGCTGGAAGGTGCGCTCCCGCATGCTGCCCGGCAGCAGGTCTTTGATACTGTTCATCTCGTTTCGCCTCGGTCAGCCTCAGACATGGGCATTGATGTAGTTGAAGATATCGCCCACGGTCTTGAGGTTTGCCAGCTCCTCATCGGGGATGGACACGCCGCAGGCCTCTTCCAGTGCCATGTTCAGCTCCACAGCGTCCAGGCTGTCGGCCTCCAGATCCTCGGTCAGGCTGGCCTCCATGGTCACCTTGT
>ENA-OVFO01000843-OVFO01000843.1-human-gut-metagenome-genome-assembly--contig:-NODE-843-length-15066-cov-2.086870_pt1 | contig 15066 bp, 7 predicted proteins | sample MGYA00237761_ERZ505401 | MGnify/ENA primary metagenome ERZ505401 (study PRJEB26158, sample SAMN06016330) | human gut metagenome | biome: human gut; feature: ankylosing spondylitis patient; material...
GCCGACAGAAGCAAACATGCCGGCTATCCGGTAAGCTTCCTGGTATAAAATGCAGCTTTTGCAGTAAGAAGGAACTCTTCTTGACACAAAATACAGAATTTGCAGTCAGCAGAGGCCCTTCTTGTTACAAAAGCTGTATTTTTCAGTTAGAAGGGCTTCTTCTTGCCGCAAAATGATCCTTTTGTATCAAGACGGAACCCTTCTTGAACAAAAAGTCAGCTTTTGCAATAAGAAGAGCCTCCGCTGACAACAAAATGATCCTTTTGACACTTTCCACCATCAAAGGCTATAAAAAGATTCTCCATTATAATCCCTATTTAGTCTATTCTTTAGACTATGGAAAAGAATTTAATTTGCATACGATAAACTTAATACCTGATTCATGCGACGAATAAACATTTACCTCCTGCTGACAGGCCTTCTGATGTGCCTGTTTTCATGTAAGAACAATCCTTCCCACATTTCCCTGGCCGGAGAGTGGGAATTTGCATTAGACAGTACCGATACCGGAATAAATGAGAACTGGGCCGGACAGAACTTTAAGAACACGATCCTGTTACCCGGAACAACTGACGATGCCGGATACGTACCGCCCAACAAACTGCCTCCTGCCATCCAAAAGCCGCAAGTCCTCCACCTCACCCGCAAAAACAGTTATGTCGGGCCGGCCTGGTACAGCAAAGAAGTCGATATACCTTCCGGCTGGAAAGAAAAAGCGATCGAACTCAAACTGGAACGCGTCATCTGGCTAACATCCGTATGGGTGGACGGCAAACAGGTCGAAGGCATGCAGGAAAGCCTGGTCGCTCCGCATCTGTACGACCTGACGGAACACCTGACTCCCGGCAAGCACAAAATCACGATCCGCGTCGATAACCGGAAACGATATGATATCACGGCAGGCGACATGGCGCATGCTTATACAAACCAGACACAGATCATGTGGAACGGGATAATCGGAGAAATAACCCTGACAGCTAAGGATGCCGTTTCGATCCGCAATTTGCAGGCATACCCGGATTATAAGAACAAGCAAGTAAAAGTAAAATGCCTCGTAAACAATACGGGAGCGGCAACATCCGGTTCCTTGAATGCCGACATCCGGACGGCAACAGATCCCGTTATACAAGTACAACAACACGTGACACTTCAGCCTGGAGAAAACCGGCTCGAACTGATTTGCCCGATCAAAGACGAAGTAAAGGTATGGAACGAGTTCACGCCTACCTTGTACACCCTTCGGGCATCTATCCAGACAGACCCTTACAAAGATACCCAAGAAATCAAATTCGGCTTCCGGGATTTGGAAAAGAACGGGCCGGCTCTATTATTGAACGATCAGAAGATTTTCCTCAGAGGTACATTGGAGTGCTGCATATTCCCGCTTACCGGATACCCTCCGATGGAACACGAAGGTTGGGAAAAGGTCTTCACGACTGCCCGCGAATGGGGACTGAACCATCTCCGTTTCCATTCCTGGTGCCCGCCAACCTGCAAGTAGAACTTCCGCTCTGGTCCACCAATTTATGTAAAGACAAACGAGCACCCTATTTATATGCCGAGGCTGACCGCATATTGGAAGAATACGGCAACCACCCCTCTTTCTGTCTACTCAGCCTTGGAAACGAGCTGCAATATGACTTCGAGTTCTTGGGCTCACTCCTGAATCATGTTAAAGAAAAGGATCCGCGCCATCTCTACACCACTACCTCCTTCACTTTCGAGAAAGGGCATGGCGACTGGCCGGAAACGAACGATGACTTTTTCATTTCCCAATGGACCCGGAAAGGATGGGTACGCGGGCAAGGGGTATTCAACACGGAATCCCCTCGCTTCGACAAAGACTACTCCGCATCGGTCGAAGGTATGGAGGTCCCGCTAATCACACACGAGATAGGTCAATATGCTGTTTATCCCGACCTGAAAGAGATCGAGAAATATATCGGTATACTGGACCCCCTAAACTTCAAAGGAGTGAAAGAAGACCTTGAAAGGAAAGGATTAGCAGACAAAGCAGACGACTACCTGATGGCGACAGGCAAACTAGCCGCCCTCCTCTATAAGGAAGAGATCGAAAGGGCGATGAAAACACCTGGAATCAGCGGCTTCCAACTACTCGACCTCCATGATTTCCCCGGACAGGGAACAGCTCTCGTCGGCCTGCTGAATGCCTTTTGGGAAAGCAAAGGGGTGACAGAAGCGGCTACCTTCCGCCAGTCTTGCGCCCCGGTAACTCCGCTGGCTCGTTTCTCCAAAGCGGTATATACTACTGACGAACCGTTTGAAGCCGACATCGAAGTGGTGAACTATAGCGACAAAACGATTAACAATGGCATTATCGGTTGGAAATTAGCCGACCGACATGGAAAAGCAATTGCACAGGGAGAATTTCCGGCACGCTCGCTACCTGTCGGGGAGAACAGTATGACCGGTTCTGTCCGCTGTCCGTTAGATAAGATCACAGAGGCAAAGGAATTGACCTTGTCGGCTACGCTGAAAGGAACAGCCTATACAAATGAATGGAAAATATGGGTATATCCGGCAACCTTATCCGTCGATAAAGGAAACATCGTCATAACAGACCGTTTCACTGTCGCCGAAAAGGCTCTGAAAGAAGGGAAGAAAGTTCTGTTCAATCCTCCTTATGAATCATTGAAAGGACTGGAAGGGAAGTTCGTCCCTGTTTTCTGGAGTCCGGTGCATTTCTCCAAGCAAGCCGGGACAATGGGGTTGCTGCTCGATCCTGCCCATCCGGCATTCGCCCACTTCCCGACCGAAGGACATACGGACTGGCAATGGTGGCGGCTCACAACAGAGTCGAAGACTCTTTGCATCGACAGCTTGTATACCGAAGTGACTCCCCTCGTCGAATGTGTGGACAACTTCGCCAACAACCGTCGTCTGGCCAATTTGTTCGAGACAAACTGCCTGAACGGGAAATTGATCATGTGCAGCATGGATCTGCTTCGCGAGCAAGCCAGAAGCCCCGAAAAGAAACAGTTACTCCACAGCCTCGTGGAATATATGAAATCCGGTGCCTTCAATCCCGCACCGCATACGTCTCCTGATGTCATCGCCCGGTTTCTGACTGCCGGACAATCAAGTTCGCGGGAAAAACCCGAATCCATTTACTAACTATGTGAAGAAAGACTGCTATATTTGCCTTGTAACAATCGTTGCTGGGCAAATTATCGTATATACAGAAGCATATGAACATACAAAAATTAAAATTACTATTAGCAACAGCCTGTCTGGCTCCCCTGCCACTCACCGCCCAAATCACGGAAAGAGAACGGCCAGCAGAATGGAAGCACCTCATTACAGGCGGACGCTATATGGACCGTTTCGAAGCAATGCCAGAAGGTACGCTCTCCGGGGACACGTGGGGAGCGGACAGCGTACGCCCCCGGTATATCGATAACGGTATCGAACGTCCCGATATCTCCTTCTGGGGAGGCAACATCCTGCAAACGCCGGACCGGAAATACCACCTGTTCGTATGCGGATGGCCGGAAAGCGCTCCCAAAGGGCATATGGAATGGCCCAATTCAACCGTTTATCATGCGACCGGCGATCGCCTGCACGGGCCTTTCACCATCCAAGACACGATCGGGAAAGGGCATAACCCGGAGGCTTTCGTCCTCAACGACGGACGGATCGTCGTATATGTCATCGACGGATATTATATAGCCGACCAGGTCAATGGCCCCTGGCAATACGGAAAGTTCACGTTCAATCCCCGCGACCGGAAGATCATCGAAGGACTGAGCAACCTCAGCTTTGCCAAAAGGCAGGATGGTTCTTACCTGATGGTTTGCCGGGGAGGAGGCATCTGGATCAGCAAAGACGGCATCGCCCCTTACGAGCAGATCACGGAAAAGCGGGTTTATCCGCCTGTCAAAGGAGAGTTCGAGGACCCGGTCATCTGGCGGGACTCCCTGCAATACCACCTGATTGTGAATGACTGGTTAGGGCGTATCGCCTTCTACCAACGTTCCAAAGACGGCATCCACTGGGTGACGGAGCAAGGGGAAGCCTATGTACCCGGAATCTCCTTCCACCGGGACGGGCATGTCGAGCATTGGTTTAAATACGAACGTCCTAAAGTATTCCAAGACAAACAAGGACGTGTAGAGCAGATGAACTTTGCCGTCATCGATACCGTCAAATGGGATGATCATGGCAATGACAACCACAGTTCGAAGAATATCTGTATCCCGATGAACAAGGGGATGTTATTGTCCGTCCTGAACCGAACACCGATAACAGCCTCCACTGAAATCATCCAGGTCAAGATCCTAGCGGAAGAAGGCTTCGATCCGGTCCGGGAGATCGATGTGCCGTCCCTGCGGTTCGGTTCATACAACGAAGTGAACTTCGGCAGAGGGTGTAAAGTGGTCAAAACCGAAGCATCCGGAAAAGACCTTATCCTGACATTCGACGGTAAGGGAAGCGGCATCACACCGGATGAATTCGCTCCGAAGATGATCGGAAAGGATAAAAACGGAAAACTGTTGTTCGGATATGCGAACCTGCCTTATGTCGATTACAAGCCGGCTCTATTATCCTGCCGACGTCCCGTTTACCGGGAAGGCCGGAACGAAGTCGAACTGGAAATCCAGAACTTCGGACTATCGGTATCAGGAGAAATGACAGTCGAAATCAAGCAAGCCGGGGCAGGAATGGGCCGTCATACGGTCAAGCCCCTGCAACCGTATGAAAAAGCAAGCCTCACCTTTACCCCCAAGAAGGGAGAATGGACGGACAAGGCCGGTTATCAGGTCGTGTTCCTCCGGGACGGACAAGTCGTAGAAACAAACAATTTCACTATTCAATAATAATCGCTTATAAACATGAAACACACCTTTATCCTCCTGCTTGGAGCCATGCTGTCCCTACAGGGGCAAGCTCAGGACAAGCAGATGCAATTCCAGAACACGATCAAGGTCGAAGCAGGCGACAGCCATGCGGACATCATCGCGAAAGCGGCCCATGTCGTGCCTTCGCCCAACCAGTTGGCAGCATTACAAAACGAGTTTATCGCCTTCATCCATTTCGGACCGAACAGTTTCACCCGGTTGGAATGGGGAAGCGGAAAGGAAGACCCGAAAGTCTTCGACCTGAAAGAGCTCGACACGGATCAGTGGTGCGAGGCCATGAAAGCCGCCGGCATGAAAATGGTGATCCTGACGGTCAAGCACCATGACGGGTTCGTCCTGTGGCAAAGCCGTTACACAAAACACGGCATCATGTCCACCGGTTTCCGCGACGGCAAAGGCGACATCCTGAAAGACCTGTCGGAATCCTGCCGCAAGTACGGGCTGAAGTTAGGCGTCTATCTGTCACCGGCAGACCTGTACCATATCGAAAACCCGGAAGGGCTGTACGGCAACCTCAGCCAATACACCAAACGGACCATCCCGCGGGAAGTCCCCGGACGGCCTTTTGCCAACAAGACCCGTTTCGAATTCGTAGTGGACGACTACAACGAATACTTCCTCAACCAACTCTTCGAGATCCTGACCGAATACGGCCCGATCCACGAAGTATGGTTCGACGGGGCACATCCCAAGCGGAAAGGCGGACAGACCTACAACTATCCCGCCTGGAAAAAACTGATCAAGGCACTTGCCCCCGATGCCGTTATCTTCGGACGGGAAGATGTCCGGTGGTGCGGCAATGAAGCCGGCGGCACACGGTCGACCGAGTGGAACGTGATCCCCTACCAGGCAAATCCGGACACGATGTCGAACTTCGCCGATATGACGGACAAAGACCTCGGAAGCCGTGAACAGCTCTATAAAGCCAAATACCTGCATTACCAGCAGGCCGAAACCAACACTTCCATCCGCGAAGGCTGGTTCTACCGGGACGACACGCACCAGAAAGTACGAAGCACCGACGATGTGTTCGACATCTATGAACGCGCCGTAGGAGGCAACTCCACTTTCCTGTTGAACATCCCGCCCAACCGGGACGGAAAATTCTCTCCGACGGATGTAGCCGTATTGAAAGAAACCGGCCAGCGAATCCGGGAAACCTACGGGACCAACCTGTTCCGTCAGGCAGAAGGCCCGAAAGAGGTGCTCGACCAAAATGCAGACACCTATGTGACGGCCGATAAGGACGGGGCGGGAATCGTCATCTCCACTCCCCAACCTGTCACCCTCAACCGTCTGGTTCTCCAGGAAGCGATTGCCACCAACGGGGAACGGGTAGAGAAACACGCCGTGGATGCCTGGATCGACGGAGGATGGAAAGAGATCGCCCATGCCACCAACATCGGCTACAAACGAATCCTGCGTTTCCCGGATGTCACGACGGACAAGATACGGGTCCGCATACTCGAATCCCGCCTGACACCCGCCATCTGCACCATCTCCGCCCATCACTACAAAGCCCGTCCGCCCCGGTTGAGCGCACAGAGAAGCATGGACGGCCTGGTTACCATCGAACCGATGGCACAAGAATTCGGCTGGAAAGCACACGGTGAGAACATTGCCGAGAACCTGAACGCAGGTTTCAAGATCTACTATACGACAGACGGAACGGAACCATCGGCAGGCTCTACCGAATATAAAGCACCTTTCCTGATGGGAAACAGCGAACTGAAAGCGGTAGCCATCCTGAACGGAGAAAAAGGAGCTATCTTGCAGGAACGGTTCGGGCTGGTCAAGAAGGGATGGAAGATAGCCGACAAGACCGCGCAATCCCTCGCCATCGACCTCGGCAGCCAGCAAACGGTAAGCGGCTTTGCCTTCACCCCGCAAAAACAAGGCGGTAAGGGCACAGTAGCCGGTATCATCCGGATCAGCAACGACGGGAAGAACTGGAAAGAGGTGGAACGCTTCGAATTCGGCAACCTGATCAACGACCCATCCAAACGCTACCATCATTTCAAGCAAACGGTAAAAGCCCGCTACGTCCAAGTAGAAGCAGCGGAAATCGCCGCCCATACGGAGGCTGCCGCCCTTGCTGGAATAGACATCTTCTAAGGCTCGTCTACAAACAGTATATACCTTGTAAGGTAAAATCATATACGTTATAAAGTAAAAGAAAAAAGGTTATAGGGAATTTTATTTTACCCTATAACCTTTTTTCTTTTATTCGTTCCTGTGCTAGCCCGGAAGAGCGAAGACAGAATTACATCGCAAAAGGTGTAGCTTTCACATACGCCCTATATCCTTTGATCATGCCGGGGAATCCTTCTTCTGCACGGGGCAGGTAGCGGAAACCGGATATCGTCTGCTCTTCCTTCAAATCGATCACGACCTGGTGCGGATATTTGTCTCCCTGCTTCGTGCTCCAATAGGTAGATTCCTGCAAGTCATAGATCTTATCGGCAGTGAAGTTACCCCACTGCGTGCTTTCGCTGTCCGCATAGGAGATATTCCAATGTTGGCGGGGAAGCGGCTTGCCGTCTTCGTCCAACAAATAGAACTCGGCCATAGCGGCATTGTCCTTGCCATCCTGTGCATCCAATGCTTCGAGGCAGAAATAGCGGCCCTTGACAGTCTGGCCGAACTTCACTTCCTGCCAGCCGTTTCCGGGTTTCAGAGCACCGTTGGCAACCGGTTTCTCACCTTTCAGGTTCAGCGTCTGCCCCTCTTCACGGTGGGTAGCCGGGGCTTCAGCCCGCAACATATCCAAGATCGGTTCCTTCCGGCCTTCCACTACAGCCTTTTCCGGGCCTAACAGGTCGAGGATGATGATCTCGTTCTTTCCCTTCTTCAACCAGCATCCGGGCATAAACAAAGTCTGCTGAGGTCCGATCTCCCAGAAGCGGCCCATCGCCTTTCCATTTACCCAAACCATGCCTTTTCCCCAAGTCTGCATGTCGAGGAACACGTCTCCGACTTCATCCAGCTCGAAAGTAGTCCGGTAATAAGCCGGTCCGTCGAGTTTGTCTCCCGCTGCATACTTCTTGTCCTGTACGAAAGCGTAATCGACCGGGAAGCTGTAAACCTGCCAGTCTTCCAGTTCCTGTCTGCCGGTGTCGCTAATCAGTTCCACCTTATCCGTAATCCCCTTACGGTCGTGGATGGCAACATCGAAGTTGACACGTCCCATCGCCTCTACCAGGATATCCAGGCGCGTTCCTGCTGCCAAAGCCGGCAGCACCACCGTGTTTTCACCTCTGCGACGATCCAGACGGCCCAACAGTTTGCCATCGGCAAAGACCTGTGCCCAGTCATGCACCTCATCGATCAACAGGGTCGTTCCTTCCTTTACGGCAGGCAGAGTCGTCCGGTAGAGGATCGTTCCCCAACCTTGGTCGAACTGCTCCATCGGTTTAATCTCTTTCGAAGCCTGGGGAGCAGGCAGATTGTCGAACAGCGGAGCCACTTCGCCGACGGTGAACGCCGGGATCTCGATCAAAGGATAAGCTGCCGGGACATCGGGTATGACCTGGCCGGAATCGGCATATTGTGTCAGCAGTTCACGTAACTTGTAGTATTTGGGAGTCGCCCACCCCGCCTCGCTGATCGGGGCGTCATAGTCGTAGGAGCTGCACATGGCGGAATAGGCCGGGCTGTTCGCACCGCCCCAATGTCCGAAAGTCGTCCCCCCGTGCGCCATATAGAGCGAGAAGGAGATATGGCGGTCCAGCATGTCCTTGATACCGGAAACCATCACCCCGGCATCGCGCGTCTCGTGCTTGCGTCCCCAATGGTCGAACCATCCGCTCCAGAACTCGCTGCACATCAGCGGAGCATCGGGGCGTGCCTCTTTCAACTTCTTGAACTGGGCATCGATATTGGCTCCTGTCCCGAAGTTGATCGTCCAGACCAGGTCATCCAAACCGTTCAACTGGAAAGTAGAGCTCCAGTCGCACTGGAACAACGGAACATCGGTAAAGCCGGCTGCTTTTACCGCATCGCGGATATTGGCGATATACGCCTTGTCGGTAGCATATGCCCCATACTCGTTCTCGACCTGTACCATGATGATATTCCCGCCCCGGGTCACCTGCAAGTCGGCCAACTGCTTGCCGATCTCGTTCATGAACAGTTTCGTCCGTTCGAGGAAATAGGGATCGTTGGTACGGAGCTTGATATCCTCCTTCTTCAACAACCACCAGGGCAGTCCGCCCATCTCCCACTCAGAGCAGACATAAGGGCCGGGACGCAACATGATATACATGCCTTCTTTCTGGGCCAGCCGGCAAAAAGCGGCAATATCGTTCTGCCCCTTGAAATCGAACTCGCCCGGTTTCTGCTCATGGATATTCCAGAACGCATAGATACAGATCGTATTCATGCCGAGTGCCTTGCACATCTGAATACGATGTTGCCAGTATTCGGCGGGGATACGGGTGTAATGTATCTCCGCCGCCTTAATCACAAATGGTTTGCCATCCAGCAGGAAGGTTCCCTTCCCGATAGAAAAATCGTGCTTCTCCCCTTGTCTGGGACTGCATCCTGAGAACAGGAGGATAACGCAGCAGGTTATCAATCCTGCTAAAATCTTGTTTACGTGTTTCATATAAGTTAATTGTATTGTACTGTCACTGTTTTATCTTTCTCTGTTTCCAGAATCAGGACTCCCTCCTTCTCCAGTTTATCTCCCTTGTTGCCCGTTACGGAAGCGACTTTGCATCCTTCAGGGATAGCCAGACGCAACGTCCCGCCCTGTTCGGGCAAGATACGGACTTGCCGCACCTGCCCCGCCACCTTTTCGGCCGAGACAAGGAAAGCCCCCATAGCACGCAGTTTGTCGAAAGATACATCCTGCCAGGCAACCGGTACAGCCGGGAACACCCGGATAACGCCCGTATGGCTCTGGAGCAGCATCTCCTGGATACCGGCGGCAAAGGCGAAGTTTCCTTCCAAAGTAAACGGACGGTAGGTGAATTTCGACTTTCCGCTTTTCGTCTGGTCGCCGTTCGCATGGAACGTATTCGGGAGGCAAAAACATTCGGCAAAGGTGCGCAGTGCATCGGCAGCCCCTTCCCCGTCGAAGGCACGAGCTTTCATATTCCCGAACCAGCTATAGGAATAGCCGCACCAGTAATCAGGCCCGAAATCTTGTAGCTTCTTCAAGGTCGCTTTTATGATCTCCTGGGATTTCTCGCCCTGACTCCAATCAACAAGGCCGAGCGGATGGATCGACATGGCGTGGGAGAAATGACGGTGCGACTGGTCGTAAGGGAAACCTTTTGCAAAGGTCAAAGCCCCGTCTTCATCCAGGTTCAGATCGGGCAGTTGAGCACCGATCGCTTTCCAGTGGGCGGCCTCGTCTGCCAGCTCCAATTCGGAAGCCAGCTCGGAAGCGGCATTGAAAGCGAAGTGCATCAAGGAAAGGTCATAGTTTGTCATATCCTTGAACCACGCATTGATCGAGTTGTCGAAAATTTCCGGGCTGGAACTCAGCGGCAACCGGCGTACTCCGTCGGCATCGACTGTGGAGATCTGTTCGAGATAAGTCGCCACGTCCTTCAGAAACGGGTAGGCCCGCTCTTTCAGGAAAATGCGGTCGGCCGAATACTTCCAGTGCAGATAGAAATGCTGTCCCAGCCATGCGCTGACCGTCGGCGACATGGAGTACTGTACCCATCCTCCCATCGGCTCGCCGGTCAGGGTGCAAACGCCGGGAACATTCATCCCGTCCGTCCCGAAATACTCGCGGGTATATTTTTTATACACATCACGCTGTTTCCAGAGGGTATTCAGATAGCCCATCCCCTCCTGCAAATGGTTGCCGGTATAGGCAGGCCAATAACTCAACTGTGTGTTCAGGTCATGGTGGTAGTCTCCTTTCCAGGGCGGCAACATCCCGTTATCGGCTGTCCAGACTGCCTGAAGGGAGATCGGATAAGAGTCTTCGCGGGCAGCCGCCCCGAACTTGTACATCTCGTTGTCGTACTGTTTCTGCAGGACCTTGTCCGGCAGCGAGACGGACGACTGTGTCCAATAGCCTTTCCAGAAGTTCATATGCGAGCGGTAGTCTGCCTCCACGCCACGCTCCATCGCCTCTGCCGTTTCCTGGTCGGCCCGGTCGGCGGCCAAAGAAGAGGTCAGGCTCCATACGCCGCTGAGCGTGCCGCCTTTCTGCTGCCAACGGACGACCACATCGTACGAAAAGCCTTCCCACCCTTCCTGATGGAAAGTGGTCGTACCGGCTTCCTTCTGTATCGTTCCCTGTTTATATCCGAGGCGTCCTAAGGCCGGACCGGCATGCGAGTTGTCGCCTGCGACCTCATCCGGATTGCTGTAGCGGGGTGCAATGATCTCCGGCGAAACCGTATCCGGCAGATTCTCGAAGACAAACCATCCGACCGGTTCGTCGGCATGCACGAACGTTTTCAACTTCGTCCCGTTCTCCCAAAGCACCTCACAAAGGGCATTATTGAGGAAAAGATGTACGGAAGAAACTTTTCCGATCTTCAACGGAAATTCCAAAGCCGCCCCCGGTATCTTAGACGGGGCAGGCAAAGCATTATAGGGGTGGTCGAACTTCTTCTGCACCGGCAGATAATCCCCTTTCCTCACCTGCTCACAGACCCAGGCAAAACGATTGTTCGGTCCTGCAATACTATCCATCGGGCGCAAGTCCCAGAGATCCGTCCGATCCAGCGAAAAACGTAGCACAGAATCGCGTTGCCAGACTAATGTTCCTACTGTGGCATTTCCCAACGGGATTCCTTCATCCCAAGTCTTGGCCAAGTGACCAAACTGCAAGTCACTGCTTGTCGGTGTGACAGGCAGTGACTCCTTTTCGCAACAGGCAGCCAATAGGCATGCGCTTATGCAAGTTAGCCAAAATTCCTTTTTCATTCGTATTAAATCGATATTATTCTTTCTTTGTCTCCTGCAAAGATACGGTTTATTGATTTAATAACTGCTTGACAGCTTCGTCCGAACGAGTTTCCGTCTCCCGGATTTTGTTATAGTCGAACAAAGCATCGAGTTCGTAAAGTTGCAGGGTAACAGTCGGGGCAAAACGGTCGGAAGCGACATAGTTGCGGACTGATGTCAGCAATTGCTGCATGGCCGGGCGTTTCTCTATATCCTTAACCGGATCGACCACAAGGACAAACAGCTTGCCGCTACCGACACGGGCTTCAAACGAGACACCGAGCTTACGGTTAACCTCGTAGGTATCGACACTCTGGATAACGGGGGTCAAGGCACGCATATCGGTCAAGTCGACTGCCGTGGCGTAGTTCAGAATATCCCACCACTGCCAATCGGCATAGTAAGAGGTTGGGAATGCGCGTCCCTACGATCATGGGGTTCCAGTTGAACATGATTGGGTTCCAGAAATGGCTGGCGAAATGTGTCTTCCGTCCGGCACAACTGTCCGGGATCAGCAGGACGTTCTCGCCTTTTTGAAGGAGTTCCTTAGCCTCAGTCCACCGACGGACATATTTGTAACCTTCAGAGGCAGGCTGCTTGACGGCAGGATAGACCCAGATGTCCCATTCGTTACGGATATTTCCGGCAATACGCGCTTTCAGGGTGTAGCGTCCGGCAATCGTGATCTTGTCCAACGGGATATGGATAACTCCTAAAGAATCGACCGTACTGAACGGGATCTCCTTATGGCCCAGCTTGCCGCTTGCCGCAATCTCTCCGCTTTCGCTTTCGAGCTGCCAAGTCAACAGCCCTTTACGGATCGCTTCGGGACCGAAATGATAGATGCCCATCTTCGCAGTAAAGGTCTCCGCATTTGTGTAAGCACGCTTCTGAAAGCGCGCCAGCAGGACGATCGGAGCACATGATTCACGGTATTTCTCAGGGGTTACCAACCCTTTGCTTTCCCAGAAGGCATCCAAGATACCGACAAAGGCACTCCCTTGTCCGGGAAAATCCGAAAGACCGAGCAACTGGAAACCGCCGGAAGTAGAGGTACGCAACAACGCTTCGTTCACCTCTTTATACTGAAGTACGGTATGTGCGCCTGTCGCCCGAAAGAACTCACCCGCCTGATGCAGCATGCCGTTCTTGGCGAGACGGTCTTGATAAACTTTGAAGTTACGAGGTTCGAGAACGCCTGTATACTTCTTCATCTCCTCGAAATTAGGGTACATGCAACGCTGCCCCGTCTCATGTGCGATGACCGGCACATCAATGGCCGACTCTTCGCTGCGATCCCAGTCAGTGGAAGGTTTGCCTTCGTAGACAGTGATCCAACGTTTGTTCTTTTCTCCGACATTGGCAGCCACGTGAGAGGCATAATACTGATCAGACTTCACATGCGTGCGAGCTGTAGAGGCGGAATAGAGACGACGGTTGTCACGAGCCTGTCCCTTCTTCACAAGGTCTTCGAGGACGGCAAAATTGCCTTCGTTCTCATTACCGTTGCAAAAAAGGATAAAGGAAGGATGGTTGCCATATTCGTCTAATATGGCATACATTTCTTTCTCGAAGAAATCGCGACGAGCCGGGTACTGCCCGACATCCTTGATCCACATCGGAAGTTCGACTTGCAGATACAGTCCCAATTCGTCCGCCGCATCGAAAGCGGCTTCCGGCGGACACCAGGAATGGAAGCGGACGTGGTTCATACCGTAATCTTTCACTGTGTTGAAGATACGTTTCCACTCCTTCACATCCGTGGCCGGATAGCCGGTGAGCGGGAAAACGCAGCAATCCAGGACACCGCGCAGGTGAATATCGCGACCGTTCACACGGATATGATGCCGGCCTTGTTCCACGTGGCGCATACCGAAGACAGACGTGCAAGTATCCTCGCCTGCCTCCGTCGCAAGAGTAGCAGTCAAATCATATAAAGCAGGAGAAAACTCGTCCCACAGTTTCATGTCCCTGCCTAAAGCAAGCTCCTGCTCGATCTTCTCATCTTTGCCGGAAAGAGACACGGGGACTACTGTCCGGCAGACCTCTTTACCGTCTTTCTCCCGGATACGGAGGGTGAGTTCTCCCTCTGCCTGTTTTCCGGAAACGTGGAGGGCAAGGCATACTTTAACCTTCTTCGCTTCAAGGTTAGGATAAATATCCATCTTCCCGATATAGCAGGACGGTTTGGCGATGAGCTCCATCCGGCCGACAACACCGTTCCAGTTGGTTTGCGTGTATTCGGTTGTCCCGTGATTCCACTGGTCCATCGGGTATTTCAGGCGGTTGTCGACACAAAGTGTCAGCGTGTGCAAACCGGGTGTCAACTGTTTTGTCAGAATAAAGCGGTTCGGAGTGGAAAGGCGTTCATCGGTTGCAACCGGTTCGCCATCCACAAAGACAGCTGTCTCCCAATGACAGCGTTCCAGCGAGAGAATAATTTCTCTTCCTTCCCACTCTTCGGGTATCACGACTTCACGCTGATACCACGCCTGTCCGCAGTATTCGAACTTGCGGCTCAGGCGATCCACATGGGCCACAATATTCCGGATCCCCTTGCCCCCTTCATCCATAGAACCGGGCAACTCGATTGTTTCCGTCAGTTTGCTCAAATACAATTCCGATCCGGGGGTCTTGCCGAATCCCATCGGGTCTAACTGAAAACGCCACAGGCCGGAGAGATCCATCCGGTCGGTCTGTGCCGCCTGAACCGTCAGACAGGCAAACAGGCCGACCAACAACATAGAGAGTCTTTTCATTCTTTACTTTTATTTAGTGTATAATACGTCTTCTATTTTTAACTCCTGCGACGGGTTGAACGATTCGGATGCCATATATTCCAAAAGGCTTTGCCGGAACTGGGCTGCCGCCGGGCGTTTATCCAAATCGTTTTGCAGGTCGGCGCCACAAACCAACAATTTGCCTTTCCCGACACGGGCTTCGTAAAGCATTCCGAGTTTGCGATTCGTGAACCAATCGTCGACAATATGGACGATCGGGCGGAAATCCTTCGGATAGTCATCCAAGATCATGGCATCGCAACGGTTCATCAGATCCCACCATTGGTAGTCACTCATTCCCTCATTCGGGAAAGCAGCCAATGCCGGATGTTTTGCATCACAATAGACACCAAGTGTATGCGGAGCCTGTCCGCGGGTCCAAGCCGTATTCCAGAAGATACTGGAGAAGCCGACGACTATGTCGCCTCCCTTTTCAGGCGGAACAGTCCCGTAAGTCAGCAGCAGGACAGATTCACCCTTATTCAGTT
>ENA-OVFO01000879-OVFO01000879.1-human-gut-metagenome-genome-assembly--contig:-NODE-879-length-14618-cov-3.744146_pt1 | contig 14618 bp, 8 predicted proteins | sample MGYA00237761_ERZ505401 | MGnify/ENA primary metagenome ERZ505401 (study PRJEB26158, sample SAMN06016330) | human gut metagenome | biome: human gut; feature: ankylosing spondylitis patient; material...
TGCGCAGTTCTCCCTGTTTTAGATAATAACATGCATCGTATTGCAACACCGGGCAGGAAATTCTGACCTCCTGATCCTCATAAGATTCCAGTTCTGCTTCCAGTATCTTCTTCTCCAGATTCCATGCCAGCTTCCGGATGCAGATTCTTGTTCTGGCCATCAGACCATCCACACTGCCCTGCTTCCACTCCTCCGGAAGTGCCGGCAGGAATTCGATCTCTCCCCGTTCGGAATACACCAGTGCTTCATGTATGATTCCTTGCAATCCCAGAATCGTATCCGTGCAATAGACCCCTCTGCAGCGATCCGTATTATGATCCGTCAGCAGGCTGCTGTAAAAAATATCACTTTGCACCAGCAGGCGCAAGATTTCTCCCAGGCTTCTGCCATCCTTCAGTCTGGCAGCCACCAGTCCCTTGTGGATCCAACCATGAGAGGCAGTATCATCTTTTCCGGCATTCCCGACATTCCGGTTCCTGATGGCCTGCCTGCAGCTTTCCGCAAGTCCCACATTATGCTGTGTCTCTACTCCGGGCCATGCGCAATAGAGATGGCTGATGTGGCGGTGCTCATGATTGTCATGCATCTGTGGCAGTGACCATTCCTTTAATCCACCGGTCTCATCCATCTGGTATTCGGGCAGCTTTGCGGCAAGCTCCCTGCTGGCTGTCAGCCACTCTCCCGACCGTTCATCGCAGATCCTCTCTTCCAGTTCCCGGATCATGCGTAATACATCTGACGCCGCCGCAATGTCCATGGCTGCATTGGCAGTGATCGTACTGGAATAGCCGTTTGGATGATTCTCCGGAGAATAAGAGGGAATAATCAGGTATTTTTCTCCCTCCTCCAGAGCTGTCTTTCCTTTCTTATAATGAGGCTGTCCCTCTCTGTCGGTATAATATTCCGGGGTACACAACTGCTCCCAGAAATGAAACGTCTTCCACAGCAGGGGGCGCAGAATCTCCTGTTCCAGATCCAGGCTTTGTTTTCCGCAGACTTTGGCCAGATCCTCTGGCAGTGGGATCTGCCGGTTACCAAAGCACTGCCAGTACTCAAAGATCGGCACCATCAGCCAGGAAGCCCCGGCATTCCAGTACTGGAAAGGATAGTCAATATCATACTCTACCATAATTGCCCGATTACCGTCGGTATTCACCGGTGCCAGCAGGGCATCCCACATGCCGTAAACAGCTTTTGCATTCTCCTTCCAGTCCCCGATCTGGCGGAGGATAAAATACATATATCCCCAGGCCGCTTTTTCCATGTGCCCGGTATTCATACCAGAGACCTGAATATTCACATTGGCATCCATCGTATAGGCTCCGCTCCAGCCGGGATTCCATTCCCCTGTCCACAGTCCGCACAGCCTCGGTGCAGAATATCCGGCGCAGGCAGCCTGCACATATCTGCCTGTCTGGTAGATCCGTTCCATCAGTTTCTGCAACATCTGCGGCGTATTTTTCTGCCGCTGTAACAGTTCCGTATTGGTCTCCTTTTCTACGCCTTCCTCTCCGGAATCCGCTGTCTGTTCTCCCAGATGAAAACTTACTGTACCATAGGTCTCCCTCTGCTGTTCCTTCTGCAGTGCCAGCACTCTCTCATAATTCCAGCTGCCTTCTTTTGTACGGTATTTCGCCACTGCGCTCTTCAGGTCTGCCAACACCGCATCGATGGTTTCCTGTGCTTTCACCCCCGGAAAATCTTCCATTTCTCCCATTTCAACCTGGGCAGCCGTCTTCGCCAGGATCCAGACTGCCTTTGCTCCCCGGATGTGGATTTCTTTGCTGCCTTCCGTCTGTTCCACATTTCTGCTTCCTCCTGTATGTAGAATCCGTACCATGGTCACATACCCCTTATCCTGCAGCTCGCTTTCCACAAATACCGGATAATGCGCTGCCTGTCCGAGATAAGTGCCCGCCTTGTCATAGACCAGTTCATATTTCATATTTACTTCCGGTCCGGTTCCCCACTTTTTTACTCCGAATTTTGGCAGCGTCTCCGGCGGATCTATGGAAAGTATCAGTTCGGGAAGTGTCTCCTTTCCGCCTGCCAGATACTGTGTCACAACGCAGTCCTCTCTGGAGACAAATGTATGCCGACTGAAGTCCCCGGTCTTATCCCGATAGTCCATAATGACCTCCCCGGTCTCTCCTACCATCCGGCGGCTGTATGCTTCGAGCTCCTGCTGTGGTGTCGTGATCCGAAGCTGCATCCCCGGATGGTAGGCATACAGGTAAGTTCTTTTTCTGCCGTGTACATTCCAGGTAGCATCCATATGCAGCACTGCCTGTCTGGCCTCCTGCAGCTCACTTCCCACTTCCGGCGGAGTCATTCTGGGTTCTTCTGTCGGCATCAGCAGTTCTATATTCTGATAGGTCAGTACCTCTTCATAGGGATCACAGGAACAGATCACTCCGCTGTGTCCATTGCCTGCCACCAGTCTCTCCTGCCAGATTTCACCGGTTTTCAATTTTATTTTCCTTTCGTTCATTTGTCTTCTCCTCGTTTTGAATGCTTTGTATTCTATTTTGAAATATGTTATAATCTGCGTGTTATCTGAATATTACCTTACACGTGAGGAACCTGGTATGTATCAAGTAATCATCGTAGATGATGAACCCCGTATTCTGGAAGGGATCATTCATCTTTTTCCCTGGAACAACTTCGGCTTTGAAGTCGTTGCTTCCTTTACCAATGGGAAAGAAGCCCTGGAATATATCAATGCCCACCCACAGGTGGACATCGTTATGACCGATATCCAGATGCCTGTCATGACCGGTATCGAACTGTCTCAAAAACTGAAAAACGAAGATATCATCGTCATCTTTTTCAGCGCCTATCAGGATTTTGAATATGCCCGGGCAGCAATTATCAATCATGTCACGGACTACCTGATCAAACCAATGAAATATGACGCCATGTCTGCCTGCTTTGAACGCATCCGGAAAACCCTGGACGAACGGGAGAAGGGCCATTATCTGCCTTACGAAGCCAATGCAGACGAGGCGGATTATGTGACGATTGTGAAAAACTATATCAAATCTGATTATAAGACCGCAACATTGGAAGCAGCCGCTTCTCTGGTACACTACTCACCGGCTTATCTTTCTTCCGCTTTCAAGACGGATACCGGTGTCAGTTTCTCCCGTTATCTGCTACAGGTGAGGATGGAACAGGCCATGCAGATGCTGTCGGATCGTTCCGTCAAATTTTACGAGATTGCAGATGCCGTCGGCTATCTGAACCCCAAAAATCTCACCCGTAATTTCAAGGAATATTACGGAATCACACCACAGGAATTCCGTGCAGGGAAACAGCCGGAAGTAACTCCTGAGAACAGAGGATCGTTATCATGATGCACCGATTTTTCTTAAAACGCTTAAAAGTATGGAGTTCTCTCCTGTTAATCCCTACCGGTCTTTTGTTTATATGCATCATGATCCTTACCGCAACCTCCCAGCTACAGACCATCAAAGAGACCACCCAGTCCACTACGGATGATCTCTGTCTGAATCTGGAAAGTACCATGGATGTTTGCACTTCCCAACAGGAAATGATCACGCTGAATTCCCAGTTGCTCTTATCCATGCGCAAGATTCTCTACAACAGAGAGACTACTTACACCGACTATGTCTTCCTAAACAGTATAAAGACCTTCCTCGGCAGTATCTCCGCCTCCCATCCACTGGTGGACAGCCTTTATCTTTATCTGGATGACAATAATATCTTTTTCTCTTCTGACAAGACGATCCGTTTTCTGAGCAGCGATGTGGACGCCGGTTGGTATGATATCTATACCTCCCTTCCGGAAGATCAGGACACCTATATTGTCTCCAGGGAAATGAAGACATCCACCTCATCAACATCAGAAAATGTACTGACGGTATATAAGCGTTTTTCTTATCTGGATGGTGTCATGGTATCCAACCTTTCTCTGATAGAGCTGGAAAAAATGATGTCTGCAAAATCCACATCCTGGAAACACGGTATGTTTCTTCTGGACAGCGGGCAGAATCTTCTGGCTTCTCAGGGGTTTTCTTCTGTTCCCGACTTTTCTGAAGTGGATCTTTCCACACTGACGGATGGCTTTCACTGGGAAAAGGTAGATCATCATTTCTATCTTACTTATGTGATATATCAACCCACCTACCGGTATTATTCGGTGCAGCTGGTTCCTGTTTCCGCCATTATTCTCTATTGTGCACAGAATCTGCTGTTGCCGCTGATCATGCTACTGTTTGCCCTGTTCATTATCTTCCTGTTCTCTTATCAGATCACAAGGGATAATTTCCGGCAGATCCAGTCAGTGATTGATCTGTTCGGTAATGCGGAAAAGGGGATCTACCCTACTGAAAAAGATTCTCCGGCAGACCAGCCGGATGACGAATACAGCCTGATCATGAACAATGTCATCCGCATATTCTTAAATACCACATTTTTAAACAGCCAGCTGGCAGAGCAGAAATACAAAAAACAGGCTGCGGAGCTCAGCGCCCTACAGTTACAGATCAACCCTCATTTTATGGTCAACACCCTGCAGACTCTGGATTTTGAAGTCTACAAGATAGCAGGCGGTCCTTCCACCGCCAATACGATCATCAGCAATCTGTCAGATATTCTCTCCTACTCTTTGGCCAATCCACAGGTTTCGGTATCGATTCAGGATGAGATCACTTATATTCACAAATATGTGGAAATACAGAGGTTCCGCTTTCCCGACAGTTTTTATTACTTTGAAGAAATCGACAATTCTGTACTGCCGCATGCGTTTAAGCGTCTCCTGCTTCAGCCACTTTTAGAGAACAGTATCAGTCACGGGCTGCGTCCCGGCAATCGCCAGGGAATGGTAAAAATTAAGATTTTTAAACGGGATGATTGGATCCATATATCAATAACCGACAATGGTGTGGGAATTCCAAAAGACAAACTTCAGAAGCTGAGATCAGATCTTATGTCAGACGCTTCCATGCGTATCGGACTCGACAACGTGAACAAGCGTCTGACACTGACCTATGGTTCCGAGAGTGCTCTTCATATTTACAGTAAAGAAGGACTCGGAACCTGTGTGTTTTTCCGCATTCCGGTTCAAATTTAACCCTTCAGACCACTGGTGGCAATGCCTTCCACAAAATACTTCTGTGCAGCGAAGAACAGTATGATCAACGGCAGAATGGACAGGAAGGACATTGCCATTACTTTATTCCACTGAACCACGGATTCTGCATCCAGAGACAGTCTCAAGGCCAGAGACAGGGTATATTTTTTCACAGAGTTAATGTAGATCAACACGTTTGTATAATCATTGTAAGTCCACATGAACTGAAACAGACCTGCGGAGAAAAGTGCCGGTTTCATCAGTGGCACAAGGATCTTCACGAATACCTTCAGATCACTGCAGCCGTCAAGATAAGCAGATTCATCCAGTTCTCTTGGCAGTCCGCGGATAAACTGGATCAGCATAAATACAAAGAACGAGTTCACAGACAGCAGGCCCTGTAAGTAAAACGGCCAGTAAGTATCCACCAGTCCCAGCTTATTAAACATTGCATAACGTGGGATCATAACTACCGCTCCGGGAAGCATCAGTGTGGCAATCAGAATACCAAACAGAATCTTTTTGCCGGGGAACTGGTATCTGGCAAATCCATAAGCGACAATCGCACTGGATAATACCGTAAATAACGTAGTGATGATCGTCATCACAAAGCTGTTTTTGAAAAATGTAGTATAAGTTATTTTGCTGTTCACATGCCAGCCGTCAATATAGCTCTGGAAGCTGAAGGATGACGGCAGCAGTTTGACAGATCCGAAGATCTCCGCATTGCTCTTGAAGGTTGCGAAGAACATCCAGATGATCGGATACAACATTGCCAGTCCGATCAGAAGTACTACTGTGTAGGTCACCCAGGATACGCTGTTTCTCTTTTTAAGCTTTTTTCTCATCTTAGGTTCCTCCTAAAAATCGTTTCCATCTTCGTAATATACCATCATGGAAGAGAATCGGAATAAAATCATCGTAACGATCATGATCATAATGAAGATCACCCAGGAAATTGCGCATGCATATCCCATTTTATAGAAAGAGAATGCCTCCGTGTACAACTTCATTCCCAACACGTAGGTAGACTTTAACGGGCCTCCGTTGGTAATGACCAGTGAGCTGGTAAAGCTTTGTAATGCAGTGATCGTCTGCATGATAATATTGAAAAATATAATAGAGGAAATCTGTGGCAATGTGATCTTAACGAATTTCTTCCAGCTGCTGGCTCCATCGATATCCGCTGCTTCATACAAATCCGCCGGTACATTTTTCAGGGCTGCCAGGAACATAACGAAGGAAGATCCAAACGTCCACAGTTGCAGTAGAATGATCGTCGGTAATGCTGTCTCGGGATCTCCCAGCCAGTGCAGGGTCGGCATGGATTGCTTTCAAGAGGGAATTGATAATCCCCTCCTCCTGGAACATCAGCTTCCAGAGAATGGCAATACCGATGCTGCCGCCGATCAGAGACGGGATATAATAAATTGTACGAATGAAATTGATTCCTTTCATGTTTTTATTCATAACCAGTGCTACGATCAGAGCCACTGTTAATTTTCCGGGTACAGTAAATATTGTGTATATCAAAGTAACTTTTACGGAATACCAGAATTCATTATCCGCCGTAAATAATTTCACATAGTTGGCCAATCCGATCCATTTCGGAGAGGACATGATATTATATTCTGTAAAGGAATAGAACAGGGATGCAACAAAAGGATATACCTGCAGTCCGATCAATCCGATCAGCCAGGGGGCAATGAATACCAGTCCGATCCACTGCTTCCTTTTTATTTTTTTCTTTTTCGGTGTCATGTAGAGTACCTCCGCCTCGTAAATGTCTGAGGTATCCCGAAATCCTTCAGGATACCCCAGTATCATTTCTGTGTAGTACGAATCCGAAACTGATCCGGGATTACTTGGATGACAGATAATTGTCCAGAAGGCTGATTGTTGACTTGGCAACGTCTTCAGGAGTACCCTGTCCGTAAGCAACCTGAGTAGCTGCATCCTGCAGAATCGCCGTTACTTCTTCCTCTGTGGTCAGCCCCAGATCATTGGTTCCTGTATAGGTCTGGATAATATCCACGCTATCCTTGGCGATGCCTTCCAGAATGCCCAGTTCTGTACATGCTTCCTGCCCTACACTGGTAGGAGGTACGGAACGGACTGTCTTCAGGATCTTGGCTGCATCTGCATTGTTGTAGAAGTAGTTTAAGAACATCATGGCTTCTTCCTGATGTTCGCTCGCACCGCTGACACACATATACTGAGGTGCATTGCAGTACCAGCCTTCATCTTTGGCATTTGTCATAACTGGAAGCTTGCCTGCCGCAAAGTTTCCATCGGGACATGCTGCCTGCAAAGTCTCTACTGTAGAGGAGTATCCGAATGCTGCCACATATTTCTGGTTGATCCAGTTAGGATCTGTTCCCAGATCTGCGCCGTATGCGATAACAGTAGACATAGGTGATGCAACGCCTTCATCATACAATGCCTTAATGTAGTTCAGTACCTCCACCAGATCTTTTTCCTCGAAACCTCTCTTCTTGGTCTCATTTACCAGAACTGTGCTGCCGGTCAACTGCTGTAAGTAAGGGCGGACGATCATGGTATTCAGCTCAGAACTTCCCATGGTCAGCAGATACATATCCTTGTCATACTCCTTGACCTTCTTGCCCATTTCTACAATATCGTCCCAAGTATAATCACTACTGAAGTCAACGCCGATCTCATCAGCTACCTTCTTGTTGTAGATCAGTGCATGTCCGGAAATACCGGTCGGTACACCATACTGATGTCCGTCGAACTGTCCGTTGTTCTTTAAAATAGATTCTTCGAAGGTAGACAGATCAAAGACATCTGAGAAATCTTTGAAGTCTGCAAAGTATCCTGCATTGGATTCTACATAGCCGGGCATCCAACCGGTTCCCATCTGGAAAATGTCAGCTACCGTACCGGATACCAACTGTGCTGTCAGCTTTTCCTGATAACCATCACTGCTGCCGTACTCCGCTTCTATCGTGATCCAGGGATATTCCTGCTCGAACTTGTCGATCACATCCAGTGTTGCCTGCGCTCTCTCATCACCGCCCCACCACATGAAGCGCAAAGTTACGGGATCATGGTTCTCTGCTGTTTCCGTACCAGCAGCTTCCTGCGTGGCTGTCGCCTGAGATGACTGTGTGCCGTCTGTCGTCTCTTCGGAAGCGCTGTTGCCGCATCCTGCAAGAGACGCTGTCATTGCCATAGTTACGAGTAATGCTGTTAATTTTAACTTCTTCATTTAGTACCCTCCTTCAATCACATTTATGTGTTTGCTTGATGAGTTCATTATAACGGATTTTGCCAAAAGGTATGAGACGCTCAGGTTCGCAAAAAGGCACTTTGTTTTTTTGTTTTGCCGAAAAACTCACTTATTTTTAGATTCTGTAAAAAGAAGTACGCTTCGTTATTTGTTTAACAGAAGTAATATTGCCTATACTCTGTAGCTGTCAAAAGAGCGGATCCTGATGATCCGCTCTTTTGCATCTGTCGTTATTCATCATATGGGTATTTCACACCCCACTGTGCCCGAAGTTCATCCATCTGCTTCATGATCGTAAGAGTCTCCGCATGAGGCATTTTCTCACACTCTCTTTGCCCGTTCCTGATTGCCTCCCGGCATACCAGCACTTCATATTCATAGCCATTGATCTGCGTGGGAATCGTGATTTTACGAATCAGCATTTCTCCCGGGCCATGCAGTTCCAGGTTTCTGGGATTGTTATTGCTCTCCCAGGAAATATACCCTTTCGTTCCACAGATTTTTACACAGTTTTTCTTTTTATCCACCATGGAACAGCGCAGTTGCGCAACACTGCCATCCGCATAGGTCAGCTGGATTTCATCTGCAGCATCTACTCCGGTCGGATACTTCTCACAGGAAGATTGCGTCTTCACAATATGATCTCCAAAATACATGGAAGCCGTTGTCAGTACATACACTCCAAGATCCAATAGTGCTCCTCCGCACAGCATCGGATCATGCATCCTGGGATTTTCATAATTTTGTACGGAAAATTCCGCTTCCAAAATCTGCGGTGTACCTATCACTCCTTCCCTGAGCAACCCAGTTATGATCTCACGGCTTGGCATATATCGTGTCCAGATTGCCTCTGTAATAAAGACCTTCTTTTCCTCTGCCATTGCAAATAATTCCTCAGCCTGTCTTGCATTGGCTGTAAACGCCTTCTCTACCAGAACATTTTTGCCATGTTCCATACAGAGCTTTGCCTGCTCATAATGCAGAGAATGTGGTGTTGCTATATAGATCAGGTCCACTTCCGGATCCGATGCAAGTTCCTCGTAACTGCTGTATGCTCTTGTGATATTCCATTTCCGTGCGAACTCCAATGCCTTCTCCTGCGAACGGGATGCCACAGCATAAGCACAGGCTTTTCCCTCCTTCTGCAGCTCATTCAGCGCTTCTGCCATGGATCCAGCAATATTTCCGGCACCTAAAATACCTACCTTCAGACAATTCCCCATAGGATTCCTCTCTCTGCTTCCTGTGATTTTATCGATACAAAGGGCCATACTGCCTGCATGCCGCACAATCCGCCGCCTGTGTATCCTGTGTTCCGAAGCTTGACCATGCATGAGGACGATAGATCTTGTCCCGGTCCACATTATGCATGGTCACCGGGATCCGCAACATGCTGGACAATGTGATCAGGTCTGCACCCACATGTCCATATACGGTCACGCCATGATTTGCCCCCCAGTTTGCCATAACACTATATACGTCAGTAAAAGCGCCCTCACCGGTCAGTCTTGGGCAAAACCAGGTGGTCGGCCAGGTAGGATCTGTTCTCTTATCAATCGCATGATGAATCACTTCCGGCAATTTTGCTGTCCATCCTTCGGCAATCTGCAATACAGGCCCTATTCCATCTATGATATTCAATCTTAGCATAGTTACAGGCATCTGTGCAATACACCGAAAGTGGCTGGAATATCCACCACCCCGGAAATATTCATAATCTGCCCTGCACCAGTCGGTAACATCCAGACATTCCCGGATATCCTCCTCTGTCATCTTCCAGAAAGGTTTCATGACATGGTCGCCCTGTTCGTCCACACACGCTCCAGTCCCGTCCAACGCCGTTGCACCGGAATTGATCAGATGAATAAATCCGTTTGCCGCCACGCCGTCCGGCTTCTGACCTGTCACACGTTCACAAGCCTCCGGGCTCCAGTAGGTACGGACATCATGGAAGCAGGGAGCCGTTCCCGAAATCAGGTGTCCCAACAGCATCGAAATACCATTGCAGGTATCATTCTCCGTTGCAAAAGGAGTCGGTGCCTTGGGACCATTCCAGTCGAAAGTAGAAGCAAGGATTGCTTCCGTAAAGTCCGCATTCGGCAACCAGTCCGTCCACTGTCTCTGTCCCTGGAAACCTCCGGCCACAGCATTATGCCCCAAAGCCTCCTCATGCCAGCCAAGCTCGTCCAGTCGTGAATTGCCGAACAAAATATCCCGGATAATCAGTGTCATCTTCACAATAAACTCCCAGTCTTTTTCCGCAGGAATGATTTTTGACTTTGTGATGACTTCCGGCAGATCTTTTCCAAGATTTTTGTCGAACCCTTCCCTGCAGTTTGCTTTCACCCACTGTAATGCCTTCTCATATTCCTCCGGATCATAGATGCCGATGGCAATACGACGGAGAATTTCCACTTCATCTACCCATTCCGCACGGATCCCGAAATATTTCTGTAGCACATCCGGATCACAAAAGCTGCCTGCAATGCCCATGGCTACCGCTCCAATATTGACATATGCCTTATTTGTCATCCAGCCTACGGCCACAGCTCCCCTGGCGAAACGTAAGATTTTCTCCAACACATCTGCGGGAATTGTCGTATCCTTTGCATCCTGCACATCATGTCCATAGATGGAAAAAGCCGGAAGCCCACGCTGTGCATGTGCCGCCATAACTGCTGCCAGATACACCGCACCCGGGCGCTCCGTTCCGTTGAATCCCCAGACAGCTTTGATGGTGTTCGGATCCATATCGAAAGTCTCTGTTCCGTAACACCAACAGGGCGTCACAGACAAGGTTGCTACTACATTTTCCATCTGAAACTGTTCTGCCACCCGGGCCGCCTCCGCACCTCCTCCGATAGTGGTACAGCCGATCACGCATTGTACCGGTGTTCCATCCGGATACTTCAAATTCTCAGAGATCAGTTTTGCGGCAATTTTTGCCATTTCACAGGTCTGATTCTCCAGGCTTTCACGAACGCCACCCCAACGTCCATCGATTACCGGGCGAATTCCAATCTTAGGGTATCTCATAATTACCTCTCTTTCTCCATTTGCATCATGGTAACAAATCTGTGATACGCATTTTCCCATGCGTCTTTTTTTCTGTTTTGTGGTGCATATTCTGTTATTTTCTCTGTCACGGCAATCAGGCGTCTGCCCTTGTCGATATCATGTATGGCATGCAGTGCCTTCAACTGAATAAGAATATTCCCGAGAGCCGTCGCTTCCACCGGGCCGGCTTTTACCATAAGTCTGCAGGCATCTGCCGTCATCTGACAGAGCAGTCCTGCATTTGCTCCGCCACCGAGGATATGCAATGTTGTGAAGTTTTTGCCCGTCATCCTTTCCAGTTGCTCCAGAGCATATCGGTATTTCATTGCCAGACTTTCGTAAATGCACCGCACTGTCTCTCCCACTGTCTCCGGCACCGGCTGACCGGTTCTACGGCAGAACTTTTGTATTCTTTCCGGAATGTTTCCGGGTGCCACGAATTCCGGTGCATCCGGATCAATAAAGCAGTGAAAAGCCTCTGCTTCGTCCGCCAGCTTCGCCAGTTCTCCGAAGCTATACTCCTCTCCCTGTCTGGCATATTCTCTCCGGCTCTCCTGGATCAGCCACAATCCGATAATGTTTTTCAGATAGTTAATCCTGCCATTGGCTCCGTATTCATTGGACAGGCCACTGTCGCAGCTCTCCTTCGTCAGGATCGGTGTCTCCAGTTCACAGCCGATCAGGCTCCAGGTGCCACAGGAGAGAAACGCTGCGCTTTCTCCCTCTTCCACAGGCATGGCCGCCACTGCGCACTGGGTATCATGTCCTGCCACTGCGATGATCTTCGTGCTATCCGGCAATGCTCCGATAATGCTACCACTGTCTGTCATGGCTCCGAATAATCCCGGATCCATTCCCATCTGTCTCAGCAGTTCCAAATCCCAGGTTCCGGCAACAGGATTCCACATCTGACTGGTGGAAGCAATGGATCGTTCCCAGGTCAGATCCGCTCCCAGCATTGCCGCCAGCAGATCCGGGATGAACAGCAGATGCTTTGCTCGTCTTAACAGATCCGGCTGTTCCTCTTGTAATGCCAGCAACTGAAACAGTGTATTGATTGCCAGAATCTGATTGCCAGTTCTGACATACAGGCTGTGAAGTTCTATTTTCTGTGCGACACGCTGGGGCCAGTCCTTCGTCCGCTCGTCCCGGTAATGAACAGGATCCTCCAGTAATTTTCCATCCGCATCCAACAATCCAAAATCCACTCCCCAGGTATCAAAAGCAAGACTGTCGGTCTTTCCCGCCTTTTGTATGGCAATACGGATCTCCCCAAGCAGCGCCTCCATATTCCAGCGAAGATGTCCGTTCTCTACTGCCGGTATATTATCGAACCGGTGGATCTCCTTCCATTGCAGTCTCTCACCGTCATAGACCGCACGAATGGCACGGCCGGTGGAAGCTCCAAGGTCAAAAGCAAGCACTGTCGTAAAAGCAGCCATCCTTTACTCCTTTCCCCTATCTGTCCGTAGGAGTTCCATCCTGCGGATGCTTAAATTTCTTGTATCCCGGATGTTTTCCCGTTATGTGATAATAGGATCGCAGGTTGATCAGTTTGTCGATATTTTTCCGGTCAATGTCATAGCTTCCTCCCAGAAGGATTGCGTTGATCGTGATCTTCGCCCACAGTTCCAGACTTTCCATACGGTAATAAGCGGTGATCACATCACTTCCCACTGTCAATGCCCCGTGATTCTCAAGCAGCATTACATCATGTTCCTGCAAATAAGGCTCAATGGCATCTGGAACCTCTGTCGTGCTCGGTGTACCATATGGTGTCAGCGGAACCGCACCGATGGCTGCGACATCCTCGATCATGTTGTACATGTCCATCGGACGATGTGCCACGGCAAATCCGGTAGCTGCCGGAGGATGTGCATGTACGACTGCGCATACATCCTCCCTCTTTTCATAGCATCTTAGATGCATCTTTATCTCGCTGGACGGCCGCAGTCCTTCCGAGCCCTCCAAAACATTACCGGCAGCATCGATCCGGAGCAGTTTGTCCGAGGTGATGAAACTCTTACTCATCCCTGTTGGTGTTGCCAGGTAGGTTCCATCGTCCAGTCTGACAGACACATTGCCATCATTGGCCGCAACCCATCCCAGTTGCCACATTTTGTGACAGACATCGCAGATCTGATCTTTTATCCCTGTGATTTCCATGTCCATACCTCCTTGTATTATATTTGGTTACTTGTATTATACTGTTGCATTTTTGTGGTGTCGTTGTTTATAATGATTACATATTGGACAATATTGATATTCTGTGACCATATTTGTAAAAGAAAAGACCTGAAAGAGCAGTTTTACGAATGGGATTTTAAATAGTACGGTTCTTTTATGAAAGGATAGAATGATGAGATATCTGGCTTCCCATGAGAATACGACGAGAGGAACTTCTGACTTTCCGTTAGAACTCTATTATGTTGATATGCTGCATCCCCGTTACGAAATGCCCTTCCACTGGCATATGGAATGCGAACTTCTACTGGTTCTGCAAGGGGAATTTACGTTGTTGACAGATGGGCAGTCTTACACACTGCATCCTGGGAATTCCGCCTTTCTTTCCTCCGGAGCCGTACATGGCGGAATCCCCAAAGACTGCGTCTATGAATGTCTGGTATTTGATCTGAACCATCTTATCAAAAATTACGGAGGACTGTTTCAGCAGAAATATGCCGGGCTCTTTTCTCCTGAGACCCAGATCAATGTTCTGTATCCGGCAGGCACTCCCTGCGGTCAGATCATCTCTGACCTGTTTGCTGCAATGAAAGATAAAAATAACGGCTATGAATTTTTCACCATAGGAATGCTGTGGCAACTGCTGGGACAGATTCTCCGGGAACATTTATTTACGGTACTGACTCCCTCTTCCAGACATTTTGTCCAGGATTCTGACCAGATCAAGCAGGTACTGGATTATATCCGCAGAAATTATGCCTCACAGTTAAGTCTTTCGGACCTTGCAAAAGTACTGCAGCTCTCTCCGGAACATTTTTGCCGTGTGTTTCACTCGATCATTGGCAAATCGCCCATTGATTATCTGAATTATTACCGGGTAGAATGTGCCTGTGAGCTTCTGTGCACTTCTTCCGATAGTATCACAGAAATTGCGTATTCTTGCGGTTTCCACGACTTAAGCTATTTTAACCGCATTTTCCGCCGCTATAAAAGTATCTCTCCGGGCCGTTATCGCAGACAGTATATTGG